>Ga0307507_10001106_pt1 | contig 59892 bp, 16 predicted proteins | sample 7_EM_MG_FD_207223 | JGI IMG/M metagenome (GOLD analysis project Ga0307507, IMG submission 207223) | Populus trichocarpa ectomycorrhiza microbial communities from riparian zone in the Pacific Northwest, United States - 7_EM | ecosystem: Host-associated > Plants > Roots > Unclassified | place... | reverse complement strand
CGAACGAATGCTGTATTACGAAGATATCAAGGTGAGGAGCAAGAGAAGTGGTGAGGCCACGTCTAAATACACAAGCCAAGCCCTAAGCGAACCCCTGACTAGGTGACGCGCCCCAGCGCCGTCACATGTTCCACCAACGCAGCAAGAAGAGACCGACCACGACGAGACGGCAATTTGCCGGCAATCTACGGCAATCTGACGGCAATCTGCCGCATTCTGCCATATTCTGCCAAGTCCACTGAATCCTGCCAAGTTCTACCAGGACCGCTACTTGAATCCTATTCTGCTCCGTGCATATATTAACTAAGCAACTAAATTTATAATATATACCCTTTCTCCCCATTTCCTTACCTTCTCTCTTTACGCAACGTCTTAACCTTATTACACAGTTTATATACATAGCTTAATAATATCTACTTCGCTATATATTATCACCGCTTATGCTCACTCTATAACACTATATTACGTTAACCCTATATACTACCCTCCGAAATACAGAACGACCCTAAAGCCCCTATAATAGCCGCTAATATTATGTCCGCACTCCAAGAACAATTGGTAAATATATAGAAGTCTTTTATAGACTCCCTCGCACAGAACTAGGCTACTATAGCCAAACAATAGACTAAACAAGAAGCACGGCACTAGGAATTAATTAAAGCACTTTAAAAAGAAGTCCGCGCCCTAAAGACACTTGCGTTAGGGTCCTAAGACCAAATACTAGCCCAAAAGGCTGCTAATACGCCACCTATAGACCAGATAAAAATAACCAAATCTAGACCTAGCTTATTGGGTGTAAACCCTAAGCTAGCTACAGATATTCATCCTATAAATCTGTTTACTGCACCGCAATAATCCAAACAACTACTAGACCCCCCAATATTTACTAGTAAATAACAAGAACTCCGATCTTTTTTAAGCTAGCTTAAAAATAAGCTAACTAGTAATACTAACCGTTACCTAACTAAAGCTAACTAACTCTGCTACGCCCTAAGTTAACTAGGAGAAGACGTAGCTAACCTTATTAAACCCCTTTAACTAAACTTAGTATAAAGTCTAGTTATACTTCTTAAAGCCATATATGGTAACCTAAACCGCTAAGCTATTACTTAGAGAAAGATAAACCACATAACTTAAAAAACGAAAAGCTTTTTAATATACTTCTCCAAATTCAACCGTTACGCAAAGAAAACAGGCTAGAACGACTCTATACTAGTTAATAGCCTTATTAAATCCCTAAGTCCTAAACTAAAAACCTCCTTAATAGGTATAGACCTACCAAGAGCCCTTAACGCCTGCGCAAACGTTATTAATAAATAGTACAATAATATATTACGCCTAACACCAAAGTCCGCTCCTTAATATAATATAACAACCCTATAAACGTTTACTAAGTTATTGTCTCAGCCCAAGCACCCAGACGCTATGGACATTAACACTAGAACTCTCTCCTATACCCTAAAAGGATCTATTAAATAAAAACGACGCATTAAATATAGCCTTTGCTTTAAGTGTAAAAGCAATGCTTATTTTTTAAGTTACTACTCTATCCCGTTGCCCCAAACACATATACAAATAACCGGTATAGGCGGTATCCCGCTGTCCTAAATATATAAACAAATAAGTAGTAGATCGTCTTAATTAAGCTCTAGCTACCAACCCTAATTTTTACCTAGTTCTAGCCCCGTATCTAATAAATACCATTTATAAGAAAGAAGCTCTAACCGACACTCTATAAGAACCCCGCCCCGGTCGCCTCCAAAAGGAAGGTCCTGGAGCTAAGTCGCTCTCCAGAACAGCGCTACCTTAGGATCTCGTTAAATGCTCTAAATATCACAAACTCTAACTCTTAAGATCGCAGCATAACCGTTAACTATCGTCTTTAGCAGAATAATTAATGGGCTAGTGCTTAAGTCCTAATTAACACAGGAGCCAGTGGCATACGATTTATTAATAAGATCTTTATATAAGATAATAAGTTTACCCTAATACCCCTCAACCGGCATATTAACGTATTTGGATTTAATGGCAAACGCACTATCTTAGGCCGTATTACTTATATAGCGGCCCTAAGACTCCAATACCTAAACCATAAAGAATTAATTAAGCTCTTTATAACTACCCTAGGTCATCTAGTAATCCTTAAATAACCCTAGATAAAGCTATATAAGGTAACTATTAATTAGGATAACCTTAGGCTTCTATTTACCGCCTCCTATTATAAGCAGAAGTGCCTTACGACTTGCTACTTAGACTCCAAACCAAAATCTAAAAAATCCACCAGGATCCACCAGTCTAAAATTTCCACTAACGTCTACCCTATACCTAAAAGGTCTACCCAATTCCACCTACCTAAGAATTCCACTAAATTCCACTAATATAAGATTTCTACCAACGTCCACCAAGAAGTCGGAAATAATATATAACTATATAAACTAACTCTAACTGCTGCATCCCGAACCAAGCAGAAGCTTAAGCTTAATATATAAAAGTACTAGAAGAACTGGTATTTTACTATAAAAAGGATACTTAAAGAACCCAAATCTAAATCTAATACTAACTCTATACCTAACACCAAACCCAAACCTAAATAAGAAACCACATAAGAAACTAAGGATAATTTAAGCTCGCTTAACACCTTAGATATCCACATAATTAGAGCTACTCCGCTAGCACAACTTGCCAGGAAACCAGAATATATAATCTTCGCTATTACAATAGCCAATATTAAGAAGGCCTTAGCACTGAAGGAGCACACTAACCCCGCCATAAAAGTACCAGTAGAATACCATAATTATCTAGATATATTCTTATAAAAGGAAGCCAATAAGCTACTGGAACGCCGTCTATATAATTATAAAATTGTAGTTAAAGAAGGAAAACATCCTAAATTCGGACCCTTATATGGGATATCCCAAAACGAACTCTAGGTACTATAAAAGTACTTAGACGAACATCTAGATAAAAAATTTATTAGAGCAAGTTCTTCACCTATAGCCGTACTAGTAATCTTTATTAAGAAACCTAGCAGCGGTTTACGCTTCTACATAGACTACCAAGCTCTTAATACTATTACTGTTAAGAACTAATACCCAATCCCGTTAATCCAAAAGACACTAAACCGATTAAGTAAGGCTTGCTTCTATATAAAGCTTAATATTATCCACGCATTTAACCGCCTCCGTATCACAAAAGGAGACAAATAGCTTACTACATTTTATACTTAATACGGACTATTTAAATACTTAGTAATACTATTTAGCCTCGCAAACGCCCCAAGTTTATTTTAACACTTTATAAATAACACCCTATGTCCGTACCTGGACGTCTTTTATACTGCTTATATTAACGACATCTTAATATACAGCAATAATCTAGCTAAATACCAAAAACATATTAAACTGGTCCTGTAAGCCTTGCGCGGAGCCGGCCTATAATTAGATATAGATAAATGCGAGTTCCATAAAATGGAAGTCCTATACCTTAAACTTATTATTTCTATAGATAGCGTACAAATGTAACGGAATCCCCCAGGAGGTACATGTCAGATAAGACAGTAGGAGGTTTTATCAATGTCCTGCCTACGTCCCATATATGTTCTAGAAGAGATATAGTCAGATAGATAGGGGCGAAAGGTTTTACTAGTGTCTTAGAAGGTTTATATAGGAAGCTGGTTCTCCTCTAGAGAAGAACCAGCGATTAGTCTCTAAATGGAAGTAGTTAGAAGCATTTGTCCTTTAATACATAAAACTCATTCTACCTTTGATTTACCTTCAACTCACCTTCTACTTACCTATAATACTGTTAATTAGATAATCATACGTTCTAGTTAGGCTGGCCTTTTATAATTCTAATCACTTACAATCCGTTAGGAACGTACGGCTATTAATCAACAATAATAGGCTATACTCCTTTACCCTATAAAGCAACGCCCTTACCTTAAGAGGCTTAGAGAGTCTTTCCAAAGAAGCGCATTCCCTCTACTTACGAAGGAGTAGACCAGGAAGCCACAGCTGGTTTATCTAACCTTCTAAGACCCTTAAGAATAATCACCGCTGGGGAGTCATTAGAGCGGTTGCTACGCGAGACCCTACAAAAGACAAAGGAGTTGGAGATATGATTAAGACAAGTATATTAAGACTACTAAGGACAATTACAAGAACAATTAGGAGAAGTATAGACACCCTAGACACAAAGCGGACTTAGAGGGGCAACGCCATACTACGCTATAACGTTAGATAAACCTAAATTCTGTATAAAGGAACCTAATAAGTACAATAGTAATAGTCTTAGGAACTGCAATTGTTTTATCCATTAATGCGAAACTAAGTTTTAGCTAGATCCGAAACGTTACTCTAATAAATATAATTAGACACTAATTGCTTCTACCTTCCTGCGTGGCACTGTTAAGAGTTCATAGACACGCTATAAGAAGAAACTTACTATACCCCTTAAATTCAGCGAACTTAAGTCCTAGTTGGTTGATTAGGTCTAAGACCCTACTAATTAAAGAATGGATTATAACTAGCGATACTATAATATAAAACAGCAAGAAAGCTAGAGTGTAGTCTAGTTTATAAACTACTTAGAAGAGCTAGAAGATAATGTACCCTACTTAGACTTATGGGACGACACTATATAACTCTATTAGCTACTTGCCAAGTTATAACCTAAGATTTAACAGGCTATACAGGAGAAGGGGGAAATTCCTACCTTTTAAGAAAAGCTTATCTCTAAAGCTACTTGGATTAAGAACGCTAAAAGAGACTATCTGGGGAAGCAAAAGGAATAAGACGCCAATAATGAAGAGTGTAGAACTAGACCTAGCTTTAACAAAAGGGGCAGATCCTGACCTAACCACTCTGCGGAAGGATAATACGAGCAGGCTTCACAACCCTAGAGTAATACTAGTCAACCCCAGAATAATAATAGGCAGAAACCGTAGAACCAAGAGTTATATAGCTGTTATAACTGCGGCAAGAAAGGCTATATACAGCGCTTCTACTAACAGAAGAAGTAAGAGGATGCTTAATTAGGAAAAGAGAGAGCCTAGTAGATCTTTACTTCCTTACACTAGGCCAGCAAGAGAAGGAGGGAGTAAGCTACTACATAGTTGTTCCCGTCTCTATTTAAGTTAATAATAAATGGGTAATATAAGACTGCCTTATAGACAGCGGCGCGACCATGGGGTTTATTTCTCAATTACTAGTAAAGGAATTGGATTTGGACCTTAGTGGCTTATAGGTGCACACTATTTGAAGTATTAGAGGCCACTGGATTCCGTGCTATAGGGAACAAACTTTTTCTGTGGCTAGCTAGGACCGCAATGGTCTATAGGACACGCAGGAGATGCGCTTCTACACCACAGAAATTAAGGGGTATGACCTTATTTTGGGATACCCATGGCTTTAATAGGTCAATCCAGACATTAATTGGCCTTTAGCCTTGTATTAACACCAGAAGTCTTAACTGCGCATTATAGTTAAAGATTAAAAGACTTTCTTAAACCATATGTAAGAGAAAGGGTAGGTATATGCCATGTATACTACTCTTAATACTAAGAATGGGGACGCGGAGTATTCATTTTTGGATATCTGGCTATGTATAGTTGAGGAACTAGAGATTCCACAGGAATATGCGGACCTAAAGGATATTGCTAATAAGGAAGCTGCGCACACCTTGTCTAACCCTATGTTAGTAGAGTATAAGATAGATATAGAAGATAAGGAACCTCCTTTTAGACCACTATACAACCTGTTAGAAAATAAGCTGGTAGTATTGCGTTAGTATATAGTAGACAATCTTTAGAGAGGATAGATTTGGCCTTCTACAAGCTGGGCAGGGGCATTAATTATATTTATACCTAAGAAGGACAAGACCCTTCACCTCTATATTAACTATTGGGCGCTAAATAAGATTACTATAAAGAATCGCTACCCACTACCCTTAATAGGGGAGCTTATTAATAGGCTGTCAGGCGTAAAGATATTTATAAAATTAGATCTAAAAGATGTATACCATCAAATCCGGATTAAAGCCGGCGATAAATAGAAAACAGCGTTCCAAATATGGTACAGCCACTTTAAGTACCTAGTAATGCCATTTAGGCTCACTAACGCACCAGTAATATTTCAGGCCTATATTAATAAGGCATTGTCAGGCCTATTAGATACAATATATATGGTCTACCTTAATAACATTATAGTCTACTCTAATAACTATGAAGTATATACGCACTATGTGCAAATGGTACTAGAAAGACTATGGGAATACAAGCTCTATATAAACCTAAAAAAATGCTCGTTCCATATCACTAGTATTAATTTTCTGGGCTTTATTATTAGCATTAACAGAGTGTTAATAGAGAAAAGCTGGGTAGACGCCATTAGGGAATAGCCATACCCCACGACATTTAGGAAAGTATAGGTTTTTATAGGCACGGCGAACTTCTACTAAAGGTTTATTATTTATTATTTATAAGTAATGCTCCTAATTACCAATCTGCTAAAGGGATCTAAGAATAGCAAGAAGTTAGGACCCTTTGTATTTAGGGAAGCTACTAAGTAGGCTATAGACTAGTTAAAGGATTTGTTTACGTCAGCGCCTATCCTAATACACTTCTACTGGGAGCTATATATATACCTTAAAATGGATGCATCTGGCTTCACCCTAGGGGCAATTATATTTTAATTAAAAGACAGAGAATGGTATCCTGTGGCGTTTTAGTTAAGGAAAATAACCCTTACAAAGCAGCGTTACATAACGCACAACTAGGAGCTGCTTATAATAGTTACAGTAATAAAGCACTGGCGATATTATTGTATAGGAAGCAATTATCCTATTAAAGTCCTTATAGACCACAACAACCTAGAATACTTTATAACTATAAAGGTGTTAAGCAGTTAACAAGCCAGATAGGCGGAGGCACTATTACAGTATAACTTTAAAATTATATACCGCCTAGGAAAGATAAATCCCGCTAATAGGTTATTAAAATGTCTAGATTATAAGACTGGGAGAATCCAGGACAGCATAGGGGAAATAATTCCCATATTATAAAATTTGCTTAGGAAGAAAGAAGAGTCTTTCCCTAGAATTATAGAATTCCGCGGTAAGGCAGAGGTCCTAGCGATGCAGCTGCGAAGCACTATAATAATAGAGCCGCAGGATATAGTTACAGACCAGGTTATAGACCAAGCAGACATTACAAAGTTAGCGTACCCTAGAATTAGCAAGAATTCTACAGGATGTGCTAGGGGTGTTACAGCACCTTTGATTTAACGGCGCACCAGCTGTGAGTTTCCAGATCTAGAGGGGATAGGCGAGATGCCTATCTATAGCATGGCATACTGCACAACAGCAGGAGAATCTGCTAGCACTAATAGTTTAAAACGTCTTATGCCATACCTAGAGTCCGTAATGGCGGCGGGCGAAACGGAAATAAGTAATCTATATAAAACCTTTCCAGATCTTTTTCTTTAAGCATAATAAAGGGACGCCTTTGTTTCTGGGGAGAGGTGGAAAGATATAATGGAGACTAACTTGGCCGGAGTCACTAAGAAGCTATAGTAATAAGACTAAAAGGGTCTATTACGCTTTAAGGGTGCTACATATATCCCAAAGGACCAAACGGTTTAAGATAAAATTCTAAAGGTCTTCTATAACAACCCTCTTAGGGGTCACTACAGTGCTAATAGGACCCTTAAGGCCGTTTAAAGGAAATACTTTTAGGATGGAATGTCTAAAGAAGTTAAGGACTATATATTAAGATATAATATATACTAAAGGGTACAGATACCCAGGCATCGCCTATATAGTGAGTTATTAGTGCTTCCTATTCCATAGGGACCCATATTAGAATTAACAATAGATTTTATAATAGGCTTACCCCCTACTAAAATAAGAACTGGAGAGGTTGCTAACGCTATCCTAGTAATTATTAATAGATATATAAAGTTTTTAGGGTACTTTACTATTTTAATAATAATTACAGCAGTAGAACTGGCAGACCTGTTTTTAGAGCAGTGGCTCCTATTTAGCACGCTAAGGGGAATCATGTCCGACAAAGGTACCGTATTTAACAGCACATTTTGGTCTTCATTCTGTCTCTTATTAAAGATATGGTAAAGAATAAGCACTACCTTTTATCTATAAACAGACAGGCAAACAGAGCATCTAAATGCGTTGTTAGAACACTACCTCCACTGCTATATTAATTATTAATAGGATAATTAGCCATTATAGTTAGCTCTGGCGTAATATATATATAACATAAGCATCCATAGTAGTATAAAAATAACCCCTTATAAAGCACTGTTTAGGGTAAAAGCAAATAACCCTTAGAACGTTAAGGACATTATTCCTAAAAGAGAGGCACTAGCAACGTCTAAGAGAATTAAGTAAATAAGAATTCGTAAAGAAGAACTTAAAAAGCACTTGCTAGACGCCTAGGCTATACAAAAAAGGTACTATAATAAGGGATATATACCTAAAGAATTTAAAATAGGAGACGAAGTCTTACTGTTTATAAAAAATATCTGGATAAAACGTATTAAGAAGAAGCTGGACCATAGGTAGCTTGGACCCTTTAAGGTAATTAGGAAAACTAAAGGAAATTAAGCCTATAAATTAGAATTGCTAAAATTATATCCAATACATCCCACATTTTATATTTCCTTATTGGAGTTATACTAGAGAAGAGATGGTATAGAACCACCCCCACCTAGTGAAATTAATAGGGAACTAAAATGGAATATAGAAGACATTCTTAATTAAAGATGGCGTTAGAAGAAACACGAATTTTTAGTTCATTAGGAAGGATACTCCTAGGCACATAACAGTTAGGAACCTAAGGAGCACCTTTAGCTAGGATGCAACATGGTAATTAAAACTTTCCTAAAGACCATAAATCAGGATTCAGTAATGGGTCTAGATATGCCATAGGCGAGATAATAGGGAAGACCCCATAAATTAAAACTATAAGGTTAAGCACAGGTATTAGAAACGGGAACGTTTCACTATTATAACAGGGATCCTAGAATCCTATAAGAGAAAGCTATAGGGATCTATATAAGAACCACTAGGGATGCTGTCTAAAGAAGACGCTGTTTAAGAATAAGTAGTAGTATTAGAAGAAGGGGCCCTAGGGACTTAGAAAGATTCCCTAGGGATAAAAGGAGAGTATCTGGTCTGACACTAGAGATACGCAGTAGAGTTAATAATATAAAGAGGACCAAAAAGACACAGAGTGAAGATTTAGAAATTTTAAGAAATTGTAAAGCACCCATAAGAACATTACCCGTTCATTATATACGGAAATTATGGCGGTATACTGCTTTTATATAAACTGTCACTAAAAATAAGAATAGAGGCATCCCTAAAGTATAAAGTCAATTCCCAGTACTAGGGCATCCTAGAGGCACCAGAGAGGCACCCTATAAAGCTATCCTATAAGAAGAAAGAAAGAATAAGATAATAACTTAAATACCAGAAGTAGCAACGGGAGCCTCCTCCTCTATCTTAATGTCATTGTTGGCAGTATTATTAACACTCCCATTCCTAGAAGCATTAGTATTCTTACTAATATTCTTCTTAGAGCGGTAAGAACTAGACAGACTACTATAACCAGGGGACTAGCGGGGAGAACGTTTATCTTTGTTACTATTCTTAGTATTATCCCTAGGCTCCAAATCAGCATCCAGGCTAGGATTAGAAAGTTAATGACTAAAGAGTTAGCACAGTTCCCAAATGTGTTACTAAAGAGACTTACCTAGCTAGAAAGGCCCGCATAAGAGTACGAATGTTATCATTTATAAAAACGAGCTGCTTATATATACGCTCCTGAACACTATATATCCGAGATTGCTATGTCTCCATAGCAGTAGAAACCCTTATTGAATTAAAAAGGCTGTGAGCAATAGAAGACACCTTCCATCCCCGTCTATTACTATTCTAATATAGACGGAAATCCCTAATAGCGTATTGGAGCCAGTGAGCCTTACGCGCATAAACAGTGGGGATCTAATATAGTTAGTAAAGTCTAGAATAGGATGGAATAGGAAATACTAAAACACAGGTCTTTTTCTGGCTGTAATAGTGGGAACACTTAGATCTATTCTTGCTAGAGCGCGGCATCTCACAGGTATAGGACGGGTCTAATATAAGCGCGTGAACGCAATGACGGCAGCACTTTAGAGAAACCACTGTAGGAGCAATAGAAGTGGTCTATGATGCCAATAGAGCAGGGACAACGCCGCCGCCAGTCTGGGGACGCGCAGCACGATTATAAGCTATTGCAAAAGAATACTATAGGAAGTCAGTATTATTAAGGAAATAAAATGGGGATCCTATTACCTATAGATGTGTCATAAGAAGAGAACAGAGCAGTGGAAGAAAGAACAGCTAGAGATGCAAAAGCTAAAAGCTGAGATGTAATAAAAAACGGTCTGCTAAAAGGCGAGATAAATAGTGTTGTTAATAGAAAAACGTGTAAGAGACGACAGCTTATAAACTAAAAGAAATCAACATTAAGACGTTATTATTAAGACCTATTTTAGGTAAATGGGGATAGTGGCTAGTTAACGCGTTACACAGGACAACCCCCGGATTAGCTTATAACAAATTCTTATAATAAGGAAGGTAAATCCCATTCAATTTTTATTATTATTATTAAAGTTCTATTATAAAGGCACCATAAGAGCTATGGTGGAAGAAGAGCGGAGGAATAGAAAGATAAAGTAAGGTTCCACGCTAGTAAAGAACCGGCAATGAGCCGTATCATAGAGTACCTTTCCACTAAAGAATTTCCCTAGTGGTTTTAGCTGGAACTCTATAAGAGATTATTAAGAGGCGAAGTCTTAGAGGACCAAGACCCTTAAAGGGGAGGTAATTGTAACGGAATCCCCCAGGAGGTACATGTTAGATAAGACGGTAGGAGGTTTTATTAATGTCCTGCCTACGTCCTATATATGTTCTAGAAGAGACATAGTTAGATAGATAGGGGCAAAAGGTTTTACTAGTATCTTAGAAGGTTTATATAGGAAGCTGGTTCTCCTCTAGAGAAGAACTAGCGATTAGTCTCTAAATAGAAGTGGTTAGAAGCATTTGTCCTTTAATACGTAAAACTCATTCTACCTTTAATTTACCTTTAACTCACCTTCTACTTACCTGTGACACTATCAATTAGATAATCATACGTTCTGGTTAGGCTGGCCTCTTACAACAAATAGACCCTAAGAAAGTTAAAGTAATTGTAAACTAGCAAGAACCCAAGAATATTAAGGACGTAAGGGCCTTTATAGGCTTCGCCAACTTCTACTAATGGTTTATTAATAACTTCTCCGCCTTAGTTTTACCCCTTATAGCCTTAACCTAAAAGGACAAAGCCTTTATCTTTAATAAGGAATATAAGAAGGCCTTCGCTTATTTAAAGGTTATATTTACTACTACACCTATGCTTTAACACTTCAACCCAGACTAAATAAGTATTATAGAAGCTAACTCATCCGATTACGTTACTGGAGGCATTCTGTCTTAGTATAATAAGGAAGAAGTATTGCACCCCATAGTATACTTTTTAAAACGATTAAGCCTAGCCAAATATAATTACAAGATCCACAATAAAGAATTACTGGCTATTATTAGATGCTTTAAGCAATGGCAACCAGAACTAAAAGGAGCCAAATTCCCAATTAAGGTTCTTAGCAATTATAAGAACCTATAGTACTTTATAACCACAAAATAGCTAAGCTACCGTTAAGCCTACTAGTTAGAATATCTGTCCTAATTCCAATTCTTAATTATATACTGCCTAGGCGTTTAAGGCTAAAAGCCTAATACCCTAACCTAACGTTTACAGAACGCACTAGCTTAAAAAAAACGCGCTTCTACTGTAATTAAACCCTACTCCACCCTAAGCTATTTAAACCTCCTACTAAAGATCTTACGGTATACGTCCTTAAAATAACTAATCGAACTATTAAACAGATTATAGTTAACAAATATCTAAATAATAAGTTTATCTAAGAAACGCTTAAGCTAATTTAAGATAGCGTTAGACGCTTTAAAAAGATTTCTCTAAGTAAATACAAAGCCCGCAGAAACCGCTTATACTACTAAAACCGCCTAGTTGTCCCTAATTATAATAAACTTAAGCTTAAGCTTCTTAAACACATATATAATCTACCAGTAGCCGGTTACCTAGGCCAAGGAAAAACCTTAGAACTACTCTAACAAGAGTACTACTAGCCAAATATATATAATATAATATAAAGGTACGTCTCTAGCTGCTATACCTACTAACAAGCCAGGGCTTTATATAAGACATATAATGGCTTTCTAAAGCTACTGCCTGTTCTGGACTGAAGATAGAAGGATATCTTAATTAACTTCGTTGTTAATCTCCCCAAAAGTAAAGGCTATACGAATATTATAGTAGTTATAGACCAACTATTTAAGATAAGATACTTAATCGCCTACCCTAATATATTAACACCTACCGTTACCCAACTATTCCTAGATCACGTATAGAAACTCCACAGACTCTCCAAAACGATTATCTCTAATAAAGGCCACTAGTTTATCTTAGCGTTTTAAAAAGAACTAACTACCCAACTCTATATTAAAGCACTGTTGTCTACGGCATATCACCCAAAAACGGATGGTTAAACGGAACGTGCAAATACTATAATAGAACAGTATATTCGGATATACACGTCATATCTACAGAACGACTGGATGGACTGGCTTATATTTATTAAGTTTACTGCAAATAACTCCGTCTTAGAAACTATAAAGGTCTCCCCATTCCTAGCTAATTACGGCTAGTACCCACAAATAGGTTTTAAACCCTTTAGTAATGTTCCTCGTCTAGCTTATTAGGCCTTATAAGTTACAGAAGCAAATAAATTTATAAAGAAGATAGAAAAACTATAGGAGTTCCTTACTAATAAAATAACATAGGCCCAGTCTATCTATAAAGCCGTAGCAAATAAGAACCAAACCCTAGCACCAGCTTACCAAATTAGTAACTTTGTCTAGCTAGACGCAAGAAATCTAAACATAAAACAACCTACTAAGAAACTTAATTAGAAGAACGCCGGCCCTTATAAGGTTAGAAAAGTTGTCTCTCCTTATACCTACTAACTTAAGCTCCTTAATACGGTTAAAATTCACCCTATATTCTATACGTTAGTCCTCTACCCCACCGCCCCTATATTGGACGCCCTGCCTAGACAGATCTAAGACCCTCCCCCACCAATTAAAGTGGATAGTGAGGATAAGTACCTTATTAAAAGAGTTAACAATATTAAGTATAATAAACGGAAACGCAAATATATATACCTTACGAAATAGAAAGGCTTTACTAAGCCCATATAGGAACCCGTTAACTCTATAGGACTTATACAAGCCGCAGAAGACTTTTATAAACTCTACCCAGAACTACCACAGCCCTATCTCGCAGAAGCTCGAGTTTAAAGGGGGGGTACTATTATAGGACACCTCCGTAACACCTTATACACGTCCACCTATTTCCACCTATTCCACCAACGCAGCAAGAAGAGACTAACTATGACAAGACAGCAATTTACTAGCAATCTACGGCAATCTAACGGCAATCTGCCGCATTCTGCTATATTCTACTAAGTCCACTAAATCCTGCCAAGTTCTGCCAGGACCGCTACTTAAATCCTATTCTACTCCGTGTACATATCGACTAAGCAACTAAATTTACGATATATACCCTTTCTCCCCATTTCCTTACCTTCTTTTTTTACGCAACGTCTTAACCTTATTACACAGTTTATATATATAGCTTAATAATATCTACTTCGCTATATATTATCACCGCTTATGCTTACTCCGTGATAGGTATCTTTATAGGCTTTGCTAAAATAATTTACTCTTAAATCTTCTTTCTAACCAGCGATAGCGATTATAAATCTACAAGGGGCTTATTAAATAAATTGCTAGGCCTGCCAAAGGAGGATCTGGATAAGTATATAAAGAAGACTGTGGAGATAGTTAAGAGTGGCTAGAGTCCCTTTGGTTAATACCATGGAATGCCTACTAAAGTAGGAAGATAGTAAACGGGAAAAGACAGTAGGTACATATAACTTACTGCCTCTATTTTTATAAATTGTATAGTAAGGATATAAAATTCCGCTTTAGGTGAAATATCCCTTACAGTTATTTTATAGAGATGGAAAATAATTAACTTATCTAAATTAAAAAGACAATTTAAGGTTAAGCTCTCCTGTTATCCACAATTATCTTATATTAAATTATTAACTCTAGACGTTTAGCATCTTTAAAGAGTAATTTATATAATTACTTAGGAAAGTAACTAGATTCGCTAACTTTTAAAGCTTAAGGACTATTACTAGCTGCAAGGAAGAGTGTCTGGGTCTTATCCCTTAACCCGGTGGCGTCCTATGAGGATATGGCCCGTGCGTAAGCTACAGGACGAATTCCACCGGGTTAAGGGATATAACCAATTATAAAAGTCAAAGCCACTAAGAGAGTTAACTTAGAATCCAATAATAGTGACAGTAATATATATAACGATAAAGATAATAATAGTTGTCTATCTACTTTTGGAGATAACCTGCTCTACTCTAATTAAGCTGAAGACGTTAATAGCCAAGATGGATCTTCTGCTAGGCTATCAACGCACGAATCAATAACGCCACAGCCGTGTTGCGAGGCCTAGTGTGCTTGCTTGTCGACCAGCAGCGATCGTTTATCTCGTAACTATTTTCAATCTCTATTTGTATTCTACTATCGAATTAGTGTTGGGTGTCGTAGCTTGGTGACACTATAACCACCAATGCTAGCAGGGAGGGCGGCCGACCCGCACTGGCCATACCCTTGTAAGCCGCTTTTATTGCGCAGATTAAATGGACTGCATCCAAAGAGTGTCAAGCAGCTAGCTAAGAGCTTGGTCTTACTAGTAGTAGACTACGCGTTGCTGATATGGTACCTGTTTGCGACACAAGAGCTAATGCAGCTCCTCCAGTAGGCGCAGAGGATTATGGCACAAGCTGTTATTAGGGGGTTCTGCACCATTACTCTATTAATAGCGGAGGTAGAAGCTGGCTTGCTCCCTTTTATGCAAAGGCTGCGCAACCAGGCCATTGCGTTCTAGGTATTAATCCATAAACTAGGTAAATTATATCCTTACTGGATGATTTGAAGACAGAGGCTCTGCAGACGGCACCGGTCGCCGCTCCAGAGGACGGTAGAGATGTGCGAGGTTGTCCAGGTGAATGGGGTGCTAGAGGTTAAACCGTACGCATGTCCGCCGTGGATAGCTAAGCCCGACGTGGTAATATGTAAAGACGAAGAGCATGCTCGGGCTATTATTGAAGACTATAAGCTAGATATACGTTGATGCATTAGTCCGCAATAGCAGGGCAGGAGTCGGCGTATATAGGGTCTAGGAGGTTCGGTATCGCCCCCCGTATACGTAGCGGCGGTGGCATCTAATTTCGCTTAAGCTTCGCCTAAATTAGTGGCGAGGTCTGGCAAGGCCTTACAGAGCTCCAGCGAGGCAGCCAACTAGCCGTAGGACCCCACGTACACGGCTATCAACCAAGCAGGTTTTACAAAGGCTCACTATTAACGCTCTTTAAACACGTATATTTTAGATCTAACGGTTTACCGGATATATAAAGCGGAAAGTTTGTAGTAGCACTTGATGGGGAAGCCGGTTTCGCTAGCGACTATACTTCCAAGCTAACTGCTCGCACCGTCCAATCACTTAGAAGGCTTGGCCGGCTCGTATACGCGACCGGCTCGTACACGGTTTTCCTTACCAAAATCTACCCAAATATAACTTTTTATACCACCCATAACTTAATAATCTTCTAATAAAATTCTATAAAATTTTAAATATAGCTTATTAAATACTAATACTACAATTTTACGATAAAATATATGTAAAAATACTTAACTAGCTTATATACGCAACTAGCTAATATATAGTGCCAAAATACTTATAACTAAATAACTATAATAGCTAGTAATATAAAAATTGAAATATAGTCTATTATATAGTAACTTAAGCATTTTATAATATAAAAATATAAAAATATTATATACTATAGCATAAACTAAAAAACCCTATTTTTATATCTAGTAGAAATTTGAAAATATTGTATTAAATATAATAATAGGCTATATTATATTTTTAATTACTAATTATTATTCATTGCTTAACGTCTGATTTGGATCCCTATTAGGCCCACGCGGACTACTCCTTATATACATATAGGGAGAAAACTCTATTTAAGAAAACCCCGCGATCCGTCTCCCCGCCTTTTAGGGCTCGCTTATAAGTTGCCTACAAGTCACCAGTGGTGCTCTACTACCTTACTTTTTGACCTCCTTGGGAACTACTGCTGCCGTAACAAACCTATGGACGCGCTAGTATTACACACTATACTCTACTCCTGTAGAGTTATTAGGGGGCGCCTATTACTCGCCCCTTTACCTTCTATTACTATTTCCTTTGTAACCCAGAACTGGTCTAGCACATTTTAGCTAATAAGCTACCGGGTAGCCGCCTTAAGGCCTTTCTATATTAAGAGCAGTGTATTATAGTTTTCTGTGCCAGCTGCTAAGAGCATTGCTTCTCGGCCGGTGCATAAGGGGCATAATAGTATTATATGTTTTGGTGTCTGTTTTAGCCAGCTATATTTGCACCTTAGGCTACCCACTAGGACACCCACCCAGTAAAGCTAATCTTTTAGTCCTATTATTCCTGTTCTTAAGAGTGTTGCTATTATATTTTCTGCCTTTATTAGGCCCTTTTAGAGCCCTTAGGTATTTACCCCCCATAGCGTTACCCATGCTATAGCTTAGGTTCCCCTTGCCTAAATCTACCTCTGTACCTTTAACTCCTATTTATCTCTCTAGCGTCGGTCCAACCAGTATTATGTTACAGTAGATGGTTTTCCAGTACTCTTTTATACTCTACTTTGGCTCCTTTCTCTCCCTTACTGTTATCTTTGCTGGCCTCTTATGCGTCTCCTTCCTCCTCTATATAGGCCTAGGCCCTAGCGCCGCACCATTCTTTTTCTGCTTTCTCTACCTGTTTTCCTAATATATCTTCCCTACTTTAGGGTTATTGGTTCCTTCTTCTATAGGGCACCCTAGAGTCCCTCCATAGTTTATTTAGGCATGTCTTAATATACTTTATAACATTAGAGTTACGTTCCTTTTGCACCCTTTGCATTGCATTAGCTTCAATATATAGTTATAAGGGGGGAATATTGGCTTCCTTCTTAAGCAGTGCTGTGGCCGTTTACTTATACCCGCCTATTATACTCCTAAGGCAGGCTGTTTAGACCTTTTGGAGTGGTTTAAGGAGTGATTTAGGGGGGCCTTTTTCAGTTTCTCTAGTGGCCCAAATGCTAGATCCATACGTCATAGTTAGCCGGACAACTGCTATATATAGTAGGCGTGACCTCTAGAAGCATGGACCCTATGTAGAATTAACGATCCTGGACATAGCAATATACTATACTTGGCCCTTATGGGCCGCTTACGCCGTATATGCGCTCCACTAGAGCTTGCTGTCTACCTACACTCCTAATACCCTTAGGCCTTGAACTGGTTAACCCCCAAAGCCTTAAATATAGATTGTATGCTAAAGATCTACAGATTAGTTACGTTTTCTTATAAAATGGATTAGCTAGTATTTCTCTGGTGAGAATTAGACTCCATATCGTCTTGCCCATTCTATATAGGTATTATAGGCTTTCTTTAGTGTCCTACAGTTCTCTGCGGCTATTGGCCTATATATAATTAGGTTTATATCATCAACAAAGCCTATCCCCTAGGTTGCCCCTTTCTTAAAGGTGTTAAGCAGGTTGCTTATAAAGAAGAGGAAGAGTATAGGCGACAGAGGTAATCCTTATAGTATTCCTATTACAACTGCAATAGGGGGGCTCTAGTATCCACTAAAGACCAGTAATGTTTCTTTCTGGCCTATAAATCCTTAAACAAATTAAATGATCCATTTTGGGAAGCCCTTTACCCTAAGGATGTATAGGAGACGCTTATAGGGTATATTATTGTAGGCGCCGCTAATATCTAGGCTAAGTATTAATACTATAAAGTCCTTTCGCATAGCCCATGCAGTTTTAATAGTAGCAGTAAGTAGTGTAAGTGCTAATAGCGTTAAGCAATTCTTTCTTGCCCCTATTTAGCTTTATAGTAGTAGGGCGTGTTCCTCTACTATATCTGCTATATGGTCCACTATAACCTTTTCTAAGATCTTGCTTAGGGTGTTTTCTAAGGCAATAAGGCAGTAGCTTCCTAGGATTAAGTAATCTGCTTTGCCTTCTTTTCATAAGATAACTATTATCATAGATCTTCCAAGTCGCGGGTAGTAGCCTATTGCAAAGCATGCTCTGGCTACATCTGCAAGCCAAGGTGCTATAAGTAGTCCACAGGTCTTTAGGGCTTTATTTAGGATCCCATCTGGTCCTAGTGCTGTATTATTTAAGAGGCGGCTAATAGTTCTGGCCATTTCTTCAGTTATTATGTCGCTGTTAACCCTTAGGCGAGTCACCAGTGTTTTACCAATAATATCGCTAAGGTCTACTAGAGCCGGTTAAGGGAAAAATCTTTCTATAAGGATCTTTGCCTTCTTATTATTGTTGCTTATAGCCTGTGGTTCGCCTGCTCTTTATAGGGGTAATAGGTGTGGATCTTCTACTAGGCATCCCGCCTTTTTTTTTTACCTATTTTACTATGGTCCAAAGGCCCTTGTTATAGGGGAGACTCAGGTTAATAGTGTATTTATTTATAAACCGTCTCCAGTTATTCCTTACTTCTTTTCTTAGGGTATTCTTTAGCTAGTTTCTTATGTCTTTATATCATCTCTCGTCCTCAGAATTGTGGCTACTTATATATTTCCTCCTTGCTCGTTATTGGCCGGCTATAAAGGCCGCGCACTATGCGGACCATACATATCACGCGTAGGGGCCTGGTTTTAAAACCGGGCAGTGCTCTTTTAGCCCACTTTTAATTACTGCCTGGATCCTTTCTAGTCTTTAATCAATTTCCTTAGGGGTAGCCAATAAGCCTCGCTTATTTAGTATTAGGTGGATTTCTTCTAGGTCTTAGAGTTGTTATTTAATTATATTAAGGAAGCTATCTACGTTAAGCTTCCTTATTGCGTATCTTTTACCATTTAGTTACGCCTTAATGTCCAGATCTAGTTGTATCTAAATAGGGATATGGTCTGAGGTAAGTGCCCATTCTTCTTTAGGGGAGCACCTTTCAAGTCACTAGTATAGGTTTTTGTCCATAATTATAAGGTTAATTGTACTTTTAGCGGTGCCCCATTACTATATAATTGCACCTAGGGGGGTAGCTAGCTTAAGGCCCCCGTTGTCTATAGCTCTTAGTAGGCACTCTACCTGTTAATTAGCAGCAACATAGATGCCTCCCTACCGTGGGTGGTAGAGGTTTATATCTCCTAGTAGGATGGACTCCGCGTATTTAGTTTCTAGCAAGCTTATTACAGATATAATGTTCTCTGTCTATACTACCCCTTTAACCCTAGGGTTATAGACATTAATAATTTATACTGGTCCCCTATATGTCTAGATGGTTATAACTACAATATCTAGGTTAACTGCCTGCCATAACCATAAGGCAAGGCTGATATTTTTACTAATTATAAAGTATACGCGTGTAGCTGCTTTTAGTTCATACAGGAGCTAAAATCCTTGGGGGCAGTATGTCAATTATATATAGGTATTATAATACAGCTCTTATATAGCAAGAATATAGTATTTCTCTAGGTCTAAACTGTCTAGTAGGGGCCTTGCTAGACGGTGGTTCATATTACCGCAGTTATACTGTATAATAGTTAAGTGGCGGACCCCTAGCAGGGGTCCTTTACCTCTCCTTTACTCCTTACTTCTTCCGTTTCCACTTTCTCTAAAATATTTAGAACTTCCATCTCCTGTATTTACTCCCTGGCCACTACTTATTTTATATAGAGCTTTCCATTCCTATATCTTATGTTCCTACTAGCCTTTCTAAATCTAAGTTTGTTATTGCCTTCGGTTCTTCCCCCGTTCTTACCAGTTAGCTATATACCCCTTATAAGCTAGCTGCGTGTGTTATATTTGCCACATTAAATCTAATTCTTAATTATCCCGGCCTTAAACTTGCCGTAGCCGTCCATAGGGGTCTTCCTACTGGGCATCCTCTCCCTTATATCCCATATATCCCTTGTGTCCCTATTTGGTCTAGTAATATCATGCAGCATCACTTTTAGCCCGTTAAGGCTTAGGATGGCTAGCTTAGCCCCCTAGTATTAAAGGTAGGAAACGCTAGGAAGACACCTATGTCCCCCTAGCTTATTACCTATTGTTTCCATTTGTATAACCTAGCGTGCAGTTATTCCCATAGCTATTAAGCCCTTTCCTTCTATCTTCTGTATTTAATACAGTCTTCTCTCTCCCACACCTTATATATGCTTCGGTAACAGTTCATACATTTTATTTGGTTTTAATTTATACATTGTCTTATATTATAGGGGCCTGCATAGTAGCCGCAGTACACCTATACTGCGCATGTGGATTAAGTGTGTCCCTATTATATGCAGCAATAATATCGTTCCAGGCGTAGTCTATGGTTATAGAGCCTTGTGTTATATATAAGGCTATTTATAATTATTCCTTTTTAGATAAGGAGTTTTTGCATTCCTAGTGTATGTACGCTAACAATAAGGGAGCTATGCGTTTGTCTGTTGTTTCCCTAGCAAGTCTTTAGCGCCCCTTATATCCTCTTATTATTCTTATTATATACTTAGTTTATATTTTCCTGTTAAAGCTATTAGATCTAGGTAATTACAAGTCCTAGTATAAGGTGTTCCATTTGTTTTACTATCTCCTATATAGTTACTGTATTGTCCGCCTGGCGTCCTCTTTCTACTTTAAGGCTTATGGGAACCAACAGGACTTCAACTGGGTAATCTTTACAAAGCACTTTTATATTAATATACTCTCCTAGCCTATCCCCTGCCCTTACAGCCCATTCCTTTGCCTATTAGTCCTTTAGGGTAACTCTAATATCTCCACTCCTAAGGTGTCAGACTGCGACAGCGTTATAGACCTCTTTATAAATCTCCATAAGAACTTCTGTTTCTGATTGTCCCCTAAGTTCCTCTACCTTTTCTGTATTTAGTCGTATTGTGATTATATACCCGGTTGTTGTCTTTAGGGGGGTAGGTTCCCTATACTATAGAAGCGCAGCTATAGCGGCCCAGGTGCGGTTCGCCTATTAGGGGGGGTTTTATTTATCTTCGATTTTATTTAGCCATTAGAGGATTTAATTAAGGGTTTACTAGAGGGGCGCCTAAGGTTTACTAGACTAGAGCCATTCTACTAGCTGCATTAGTTCATAATAGCTAATAGATGCTCCCCCACAGTTCCGGATACTAGACGCGTCTAATAGGCTTTGTATTTTATCAGATGCCTTCTTAATTAGGGTATTTCCGCTTTCTAGTATAGTATTCGCCCGTCCTTATTGTTGTTATAGGGGGCCATTGTTAGGTATAGGTCTAGCGGTCGCGCGCGACTGCGTACCACCGTCATTCTACCTATGCCTCCCTTGTAATGCATGCATCTCAGGGGATTATCAGGGTGTTTTTTAGGGTTCTTTTGGTTGGTTTAGTCTTTTTAGGCCGGGTGCAGTAAAAGCTCCTAAATTACTAATTATAGTTATAGTAAAATATATTATAAGTTTAAACCGTAATATTAAAAACTTATTTATAATGTAAATATATATTTTTAAAATTTATTAAATATTAAAATTATTTAATAATATAATTAATAGGCTTAAAAAAACTTATTTATATAATATATATATAAATATATATAATATAGCCATATAGTAACTTAATTATTATTATTATTATTATTATTAATGTTCTTTTATATTAAAAAGGCACTTTTTAACTTTATTTTTAATATAAGTATTTTATAATATTTTAATACTTTTATTACATAAAATTATAGTCTTAATATTCGATAATCCATATTTAAATTTTTATAGAATTCCATTAGAAGGGTATAAAGTTATAGGTGGTATAAAAAGGTATATTTAGGCAAATTTTGGTAGATTTTGGTAAGGAAAACTGTACACAATGTGGGTCCGTGCACGAGCTGGTCAAGACGCTTATCTAATCATTTTCCGGAACTTAGATAAACCGCCTTACTTTTAGAACCACCTTAGTCAAGCCCCTAGGCCACCCCAAAACCTACCAAAAACCCTAAAAATCGTTCTTTAATATCTTAACAGCGGCTTAATAATAAGTTATAAATTTTTATAATTAGACTCTCATACTTACTTTAAGACCTCTATTAGAGTTTTAGAGTAATTAGTTAAGCCGTTATCAATATATTAATATTTAGCTCTTAAATTTAAGCCTAATTATTATATCTTAAGAACCACTTATTAAATTACTTTAAAACTTTAATAGAGGTCTTAAAGTAAGTATAAGAGTCTAATTATAAATTTTTATAATTTATTATTAAGCCGTTATTAAGTTTTTTGGTAGGTTTTTAGGGTGGCCCAGAGGATCTCCTTGCTCGCACGATCACTTAGCGCCCACGGCCCTCCTATACGATCTGCTACACAGCTCATATAACCTCCAGCTTGCAAGATCCCAGAGCTCCCAAACTCGCACGATTACCTAGTTCGCACAACCCTCCCAGCTCGAACTAGAGCGGAAAATGCTTATTTATAGTAATTAGTGCGCAATTAATATCGTAGCCCTAGTCGTGCAAGCTAGAGTAGAAGGTTATATAGGACTACAGCATATACCCCTCTAGGTAGCACCTATATTACATCAACTAAGACTCCTATAAGGGAGTGTCCTAATTGCCTGTCTTACCCTATCTGCCTTTCAGTACCATACTTCCACTTTGCCGTAAAGTTATTGTATACCTACCCTTACTCCCTTAATCGCCCTATATATATATATATATGCCCACAGTCCTCTTGCTTACAGCATCTCCCTTAGAGGTTTTTTGTACCTAAAACTTAGTGGTATTAGTCTGCATAGACCTTAATTTGGGACCGTATTAGATATTAATCAAGAATTAATAATAATATATCTACCTTAACTCTAAAAATATTTAATATTAATATTTAATATTCCATACTAATAACACTACTAGCTGAGAGCGTTAAAATCCATATACTAACGCTTGTATTAGAAGCTCGCGCAATCTAAGCAGAAGCCGCGGTCTTTAACTACAATAAAAACAACGTTCAGAAGATCTCGCCTTTTATATAGTAGGACACCCAAGAGCACCACCTAGTCCCTTTGCTTTTATTTGGGTTTAGGGATATTATTATCCCACAGAAGGGCACCTAAGAACGTATAAGGGCGCGAAGAGGCTTTAAGGAAGATTCGAAGGAACAATATAAATTCTATCTAAATCTAAGGGTATATAGCTCTTGCAGAGAACAAGACGTTGCGTAAAGAAGAGAAAGGAATTACGGGAGAACCCTGTAATTAAATAGTTAGGGGTCTTGGTGGTTAATATATGCGCACATCCGCGCGCGGTCTTCGACGGACTTCGGTAATTCGATTAATCTATTAGAACTTAGCAGAAGTTAATTAAGCTGGCAAAATTCGGCAGAATTTGGTTAAAGCGTTGGACTTTATCTGTTAAGTGTTTTACTAAGACATTCCTACTATAACTGGGCTAGTCCTGTTATAGTACCCCCCCTTTTAGCTAAAGGTCTAAAAACAATTTAATTTAGTTAAGAATTCATTTTTATTGTATTGTATTTTACGTTAGGTGGTGGTATAGAGTTTTGCTGGTTCTAATTGTTAAATAGACCAATTAGGATTTTCCATCCCTGGGATAGAAAATTGCTATTGGCTTAGTAAAGGCGGTAAGCCGAACTAACATCTTTACAGTAGGTCTTAGTAAGGCAAATCTAACCAATTAGACAACTTTAACCGCTGGTTAAAGTTCCTTAATATCTTATGCGTTATATAACCGTGTTATAAGCGTTATAGTATTTTTCAAGTTCTTTTTAATTTTAAGTTTCCTGCTATTGTGTTTCGTGTATTTATGTTAGGTAGTAGTTATTTGCCTTTATATTGTATCTATTTAGCCGGAGTAGGTTGCAAAGGATAGTCCTTATAGAATTCTTTTATCAAGGAAGACGCGTTGGCTTTAATCTAGTTATAGGTTTCCTAGGTTTATGTTTTATATCCTTCCCACTTAATAAGAAGTTTAAATTATTTAGATTATGTTTTTTATTGCATATTATTAATTAAGTTAATAAAGTAAGAACTATTACTATTGTTAACAATTATAGGAGATAGCGGCGGCACTTTGCGGGTTATAGGTTCGTCTTTTAAGGGTTGCAGTAAGCTTATGTAAAATATTAGATGTATTTTTATCTTAGTTAGTAGTTTAAGCTTATAAGCATACAGGCTCAATTTTTTCTTAATTTAGTATAGGCCCGCAAATTTCCAATTAAGTTTCTTTAAGGGCTGTTAAGTCTTTAGGTTTTGTATATTTAGGTAAACCATATCGTCTTCCTTAAAGTCCTATACGGGAGCTCGTCCTTTATTTGCATGCCATTTCTATACCGTTTAAGCGTATATTAATTTACTTTATAATAGTTCCGTTAACTGCTTTATTCAATTAGTAAAGTTATATACGTTAATTAACTAAATCCGTTTAATTATGGGTCCTGTTATGTTAATTTTAGGTTATAGTTTAAATCCAAGTTAGGGGTCTTGTCCGTAGGTCGCGTAAAATGGCGTTACGCCTATTAATACGTTTATTATATTATTCGCAGTAAACTTAGCTAAAGGCAGCCATTTTTCCCAGTTATCTTATAGGTAGGAGTAGTATATTTATAGGTATTATTCCATAATCGCGTTTACAATTTTGGTTTAACCATCTATCTCTAGATAAAATGCAGTTAAGAGTTATATTTAAATGCTTAATTATTTATATAGAGCTTGCCGGAAGTCTAAAATAAACTGGCTTCTATAGTTGGATATTATTAAGTTAGGAAGTCCGTATAGCTTAAAGACATGCTTAATAAAATATTTGGCTACTAATATTGCATTAATTAAGTCTATAGGGATTATATATCGCATTTTTATAAGACGGTTAATGACTACTATAAAATTTGTAAACCTATTACTGTTAGGCAAGTTGACTATAAAGTTAATTAAGATGTCGCGCCATCTTTGCATTGGAATTAGTAGCGGTTAAAGTACTCCTTGCTTTTTTATATAAGAGGTCTTTCTACGCACGCATATTCTATATGCTTGAACGTATTTTTGTACGTAGTCGTGTATTATAGGCTAGTAGTATACTTATTAGACAATCTTATAAGTCTTTATATAGCTAGGATGCCCTACTATAGGGGAGTTGTATATAAATCCGAGTATCTTAAATTGTAAAGGCTTGGAATTTAGAACTACTATCTTCTATTAATAGTATAATTAATTGTTTTAAATTTCGCATTTAGTAAGTATAATATCCTTATACTAACATTTTCCTGTTTAAATTGCTTTTATTATATCTATTATCTATATATTGTTCTTGTATTTATATTCTATTAGCTTATTAATTTCTATTTCCCATTTATTAACTTCTAATTTGTTTCTGTTAAGTTCCGTATCTAGAAATATAGGACGTAGTTTTTTAAAACGTTTAGGGGGTAATAAAATCCGTAATTAATTTATAATCTGTTTATCTAAAGCATTTATAGGTAGGTCTTATAATTATTATATTAATGCGTTAGGCTTCTAATTAAGTTTGCCTAGTTAGTATGTAATCTTAAAGTTAAATTATAAGAGGTATTCGGCCTAATGAATTTGGCGCTGCGTTAATTGCTTTATAGTTATAAAGTACTGCAGGTTCTTATGGTCTATTAACACACGTATTGGGAATAATGATCCTTCTAGCTTGGGACGCTATTATTTAAAGTATCTGATAATTGCAAGCAGTTCCTTATTATATATCTTATAGTTTGATTTAGTAGGGGCGAGTTTCTAAGAAAGAAAGGCTACTAGATATAGCTCGCCGTTCTTATTATATTATAACAACACTCCCCCTAGCGCATAATTAGATAAGTTTGTTTTAATAATATATTTAAGGTTAAGGTTAAAGTAGGTAAGGATTGGAGTAGTTATAAAGCAATATTTTAAGTTATTAAAAGCTTATTCGCATTTAGTGGACTATTTAAATTTTATATTCTTCTTTATTAGATTTATTAATGGCTAGGCAATTTCTAAGAAGTGGTTAATAAATTAATAATAGAAGTTTATAAATCCTAGAAATCCTTAAATATCTTATATATTACTAGGGCTTCCCTAGTTCACAATTACAGCAATTTTCTTAAGGTCTATTTTAATTCTATTGCGGGATATAATTAGGCCTAGGTATATGACTTTAGACGCATAGAACTTGTATTTCTTAATATCGCATTGTAAACCCGCGTCTCGCAGGCGTTTAAGGACTATTTAGATGTGCTTCCGGTGTTTAGAAAGCGAAGATAAGTAAATTAAGATATTATTAATATACGCGGTAATAAATACGTTAAGGAATTTACGAAGCATATTGTTAATGTATTATTAAAACGTACTAGGACCATTCTTTATACTAAATGGTATTACTAGGTATTTAAAGAGTCCCTATTATATATAAAAAGCTATATACTTCTCGTCTCCTTTATAGACATGGATTTGGTTAAAGGCAGTAACTATATTAAGCTTTGTAAAGTACTATGCCTTTAATAAGCAGTTAAGCGTTTCTTAAATTAGGGGAATAGGATATTAGTTTTAAATTATAATTATGTTTAGAGTTTAATAATTAATATAGAATCTTAAGCCTCCTCCTAGCTTTTTAATAAATAGTATAGGTAAGGCGAATAGAGATTAACTAGGGCGAATAAATCCTTTTTCTAGATACTTATTAAGGTATTATCGCATTATAAGCAGTTCTTCTTATAATATACTATATAGTGGACCGAACTTTAGTGTTATATTAGGTTTAAGTTCTATCTTAAAATTGTATGCATCCTAATATAGGGGTAGTTGGTCTACAAATCTTTTCTTAAACTCGTTAATTAAATTATGCTACTCTTTAGGCATAAGAGGTTAAGGGTTAATATATTACTTTGGTTCTAGTGCTTTCTTAATATCTTCTATAGTAACAGCGAAGATTTTGTGGTCTTGTTTTCATGCTAATAAAATAAAAGGTGCGGCTTATATTATACGAATTTTAAGAGGTTTTGGCGTAACGTCTTTATATTTTTTACTACGATTGGCAGTTGTAGCTTTATTGTTTTAATTTAGGGTCTGTAGCAGGGGCAGTTTATATTATGTTAAATTTAAATAATCTTGTGCATATTTATAGGGCAGGTAGTGTTTTAAGCAATAGCTTTAGCAGTAGGTTATATAGAACTTTAGTATTTCTTTAACTCAGCTAATTAAAGAGTCGTGTTATTTTAGCCATCTATATTTAAGTATTATCTTATATTGCTTTAGGGGTGTTATAAATAGGGAAATATATTTAAGGTATTTGCCCATCTGCATTTTTATAAGAGCGTAGTGCGTTAATTCGCTATGTATTAAGGGTTTACTATTAAAGCCTTATAGGCCTTAGGGCTTATTAAGTTTCTTTAAATTTAGGCGTTAGGTTTTTGCGTAGTTTGTATTAATAAAGCCTATACTAGTAGCTCCGCTGTCTATAAGGATTTATATCTCCCTCTATTTTCTAAGTATTTAAATTTTGCTAAGTACATTAAGGGAGTCGTGTTGTATATTAGCGCTAGAAGAGTCTAGATACTTATACTCTTCCACTTCTTATCCTAAGGCGCGACTTAGCCCTAGGATGATTTATTTTCTAAGTTAGTTAAGGGTAATATACTTTATAATAACTAGGTATAATTTATAGGATGAGTATAAGTTAAGAAATAAGTACGGCTTAAAGAGTAAGTGTGATTTAAGGAGTAGGAGGAACTACGGCGGACTTTTTTAAAAGGGTAAGTTTGGTAATTCCTTTAGATATATCCTTTTCTACTATATCTAAAGCATTCTTTATTTGCGGCTTAAGTTCTTTGTTTGTTGGTTCCTAAGGGTATATAGGATTAAGTGGCGTTAAGGTCTATAGGGTCGTGCATAGGTTTTGGAGAAAGGTTGCGTTTTAGGGTATATATTGGTTTTATAGAGTCTTAAATATAAGGTATAGTTAGCTTTAGGGAATAAGTTTATTTGTTATATTAAAGGTCCTTATTAATTTGTTAACATATTATAGCAAATTTAGGTAGGTTCTTTGGCAGTTCCCTACCTACTAACTATACTCTAATTTTATCTAAAATAGCTTATTAAAGAGTAGTAACTTTAGTGGCTTTATTCTAATCCAGTTTGCTAATAAGGCCTAAAAATTCTAAAAAGAAGCTGGTAAATTCTCGGTTCCGTTGTTATAGGTTTTTAAGTTTGGTAATAGCGGTGTGTTCGCGGCTGGCGTTATTATATATTCGTTCTAATAGAGAGATAAAGGTTTTAAAATTAACAAAGGTGCCGTTACGGAAGAATAGGTCTATAGTTTATACAGCGTCTTTATTTAAATAAGACATTCTATAGCTAATTTTACTAGCTTTAGTAGGATATTGGTTATAGTTTATTAAAAGTTTAAGATGGAGCTTAGTTATAAAGGGGTGTAGGTTATTTTAATTTCTATTAAATATTAGAGGGTTAGGATGCTTTTCTAATTTTGTAGTAGGTACTAGGTTTATTATAGGTATAGGTTAAGCTACTATTACTAGTTTAGGGTTTGCATTTAACGGGCTAGGTTTATATATAGTTATCTTAATTTTATTTGCAGGTGTTGCTATTAGGGTTTCTAACGCGAGTACTTTAGCGTTATAGAGTTCTTTATATATTGCTTTAATTAATTGCTAATGCTGGGCTTCTAATATAGCTTGTTACTAGGCTAAGGCATCCGTAAAGGACTGTTATATTATAGTCATTTGTTCCCTAACTAGGGCCATAATAGTTAACGTAGCGGATTTGAGTTCGTTTGCTATTTTAAGGGTAGTGGTATTAACGCAACGTAATATAAGGGCGTAAAGAGGCTTTAAGGAAGATTTAAAGGAATAATATAAATTCTATCTAAATCTAGTATAGAGACAAACTAATAAGGAGGAAAGGGCTATAAGCCTAAGGAGCTTATAAGGAGGTGCTAAGGGCTAGCTAAAGGCTAGCCTTAGCAGCTCCTAAGAGCCCCTAGGCATATACCCAAGTAAGGGGCCAAAAGATCCCTTATATTGCCCCCCTATTTATTAGGGCTGGCCCCTAGCCCATATACCCAAATTAATTAATTTCTATATATAAAAGGGTAAGTAGTGCCGAAGCCTTACTTGTATATAGTTAAGTCTTAGCAGCTCTTTAGCTAATAGCTAAATAGTCTCTACTTGGAGCCGGCTTAATTGTATAGGATTAAGGTAAGCTATAGCTCTTAAAGCAAGCAACGCCTTATAGAAAGATAGTTATAATGGGTGGTCCTATCCGTCCGTTATACCCATAAATAGGAATTAGTTTAGGCAGTTCCTTAAGGAGTATATTTAAAAAGTTAGCCAGCTTTATGATATATTATATATCTATTAAGGCAAAAGTATTTACTCTAGAGTTAGCCAAAGCAGAGGTTAAAACTTAATATCTATTACGGAATAAAGTATAAGGGATAGTATAGCTTCTTCCACTAACTAGCCGACCTAAATTAATATATAACATATTAATTCCTTTTAACCCTAAAGGGGAGTCTTTATAACGGGACTCCCGTTACAAGCGCTACGCCGTACGCGTAGCTGGTTTCCTTTCTTATTCAACGATGTTGGTAGATAGTTTATCCACCCCGACGTCCTTATATAGATTTAGCCGCACCTACATTCCTGTTAAGTTCTCTAGTAATCCTCCTTAAGTCTTTACGACAGCTATATATAGCTATTAATTCTACAAATCTAATACTTGTTTATCTAGTGTTCGCATGTAATACTTCGTTATCGTAACATTAGGATTGCTCACCCCCAGCCAGCTAGATGTTGATAATAGCGTAAAGCTGTTACGGACTCTCCATGTAGAGTCTTCAACGTATATAGTCCAGATTTTTTTCTCTTCCTTCCTTCTAGATAGCCACTATATCTAACCTAGCTTTTCTCCTACTAGTATAGCAGCTATAGCAGGAGCTCTAGAACCAGCGCACTAAGATTTAGTTACTCCGATTAGACCTCAATGCCTCGCGCATTAACGTCCACCAGCTCTAGCTCTAGCTCTAGACCCTCCAAACCCGCCCTACGCCTACCCTAACTACTTGTCCGCGTCTCCCTAATCCACCACGCTTTAATAGTAAGCCTCTTACGTTATATATATGGCTCCCGTTAATTAGGGCAAAGCTCTAATCTAACCAGCTTAATGGTACTAACGCGTTTAACTACGTATGGGATTGCCTTAAGTAGTCCTAGTAGGCTTCTATCCTATACCTCCGCTAGTTAGCTAAAAATACCCAGTCCTAGGACCCTAAGGATATCTTCTCTTTCTTCTAGCGCCTCTATTATAACCTAAGAGAATAATAGAAGGCTATCTAGCGCTTTTAATCTATACGCCAGAGAGAAAAGGAGTCGCCTATTGCGTACCTTACTCGCTTTAAGCGATTTACATATAAGGCCAATACTTCCTCTTGGCCAGATGTATTACGCGTTATAGCGCTCCACTATAGCTTCCATCCTGCCCTCTACTAGTCTCTTAAGAAGTTAAGCGATACCCTATTTAGCCTATCATACAGTAAGTATATTAAGCATGTTTAGCGCCTTAATTGCCGCTTCTATTGTCTACTAGTCCAGAACCCGCCTATCCAGAACCCGCCTATCCAGAACCAGCCTATCTAGAAACTAGCCTAGAAACCTACCGCCGCTAATAAGCCTATAGATGTTAACCTTAAGCTCTAAACTACTAGTCTTGTCCCTGCTTCCCAGTCTAAAAATAAGTTAAGAGCCCCACCTAGCTTCCGCTCCCGCCCGCTATCCGCTACCTTATTATAATTATAATTGTCCTCTACTAAGTCTGTTAAGCATTACATACATTACCTAAAGAACAGATTCTATCTCTGTTGTGGTATATATAATTACTAAATTGCCCAGTGTCCACACTCCCATAATAACTCCTAACCCTACTCTATTAGACCTGTTACCCCCTAAAGGGGGGGTACTATAACGGGACTCCCATTATAAGTGCTATGCTATATACGTAGCTGGTTTCCTTTCTTGTTTAACAACGTTGGTAGATAGTTTATCCGCCCTAACGTCCTTATATAGATTTAGCCGCAGCTACATTCCTATCGAGTTCTCTAGCAATCCTCCTTAAGTCTTTACAACAGCTATACATAGCTATTAATTCCACGATTCTAATGCTTGTTTATCTAGTATTCGCATATAATACTTCGTTATTGTAACAGTCTTGCTCTAAGGTTCCTCTTTTTCTAACTCTATACTGTCCTTTTAAATTAATAGAACCTTATTTGTCTTTGCTGCTATTAGGCAGTCTTTTACAAAGTAGTCTTTCTGGCTATATAAGAAGTAGGCTCCTTAATTACTAAGGGCCTATATATAGGGGTTACTATATATAGGTTAAGTATTCGCTAGACCCATAGCGGGGCTAGCTATACAGCTAGCCGCTAGGTTAACAGCAGGCGGTATAGTTGGTGCCGTAGGGGTTATAGATCTTACTAGGGCGCTATAGCCTGTTCTTAATACTTATATTCTAGTTAGTAGAGCTTCTAGTTTTATACTACTTAGTATATACCTTAATTCGGCAGAGGCCCTAGTTAATAGCTAGGCACTAGTCTATAAGTGTAAGGGATATTATTGCGGACACCTTAGGTTGCCCTCAGAACAACCTCCGGACGCCCCTTAGATGGTCGCCAGTTACGTGCCAAAGGCACGTGCCTATAGTATATAGTCTCCACAATCCCTAAGGCCTCACCTCCTTAAGAATTTATCTCTCTTACCAATCTATCCTATTCCACAATTATGTCCTTTTAGCCCCCTGTCTACAAAGTCCCCTTATATTTAAATCCTTCCTACTCCATTTAGAAGGGCAGCTGACTTTAAAAACCAGATTATTTGTTTATATCTTTTATTTACATCTACTATCCTCCCTTAAAATCTCACAATAACCTAAATGGAAACTCTATGAATACCTTATAGAAAGCTATCGCGCTAAGGCAGGAAGGTCCCTCTAATAGTAAAAGATTGTAACAATACAAACCTCTAGGCAAGATGGCTAAATAAGCCCTAATACCTAGATGCACTAAGAGCTTAAAGACTCTTATACACCTATGGTTACTGGCAACACTAAGGAAAACGCAGATACCCTTTATAATGGTTATAATATGGCTAGAAAGCAACTAGAACCTTTTTAGCTCCACTTAGGCCAATTAGAAGATTAAGCGCTAGAGGCAACACTAAGATCTTCTCCTAAATTAGAAATGCTAAAGGAATACACTAATATACCTAATTAGGGACCTAACTAGAACCCTCCCGGAAGACCACCAGCCTATAATTAGTATAGTAGCGGCGTATAGACTGCTTATAAGCTAAGCGGGCCTACCTCTTTAGGTAATCTAACCTAACTACTAACTTAAGACTTAAGCCTCGCAGGAAAACCTATATTAGCTACTAGTACTAACACTACCTCTATAGCTAGAGCTTCCCTGGGCCTAAGGTTAGAAAGTTAAGAGCCCTATACTAATTTTCTTTAAGGAGGATATTGGGAAGCTACTGTAAGGCTCTTAAAAGCTATATAAGAAGGAGCCACTAATAAACATATTAGAAACCTCTAGGGGCAGGTCTAGATCTAGCAGAGCTTAATCTAGGCTAGATAAAATCTTTTATAACCTGGCTAAGGCTAAGGGCCTCTTAGGGGCTACCTAGTACCTACCTAAGGAGGTGCAGAAGACTTAGAGAGATATTTATATAGCAAATAGAAAAAGAATATAGACTAACTAGCTAAGGCCTCTAGCAGTCTAGAACTCCGCCATAGACCTAACGCCCAATAGTTAGACAATTAGGTTCATAAAATGGATAACTTTTTTAAGATGCTAATAATATAAAACGATACCAAAGAGCGTACTTAATAGATTATTAGTAAGATTAAAGATCAATCCCTAAACTAGATTGCACTAAATTAGCTTAATAAAGAGTAAATTACTATATAGCCGTAGCTACAAACCTTCCTAAAGAAATAGACTTAAGATCCGCATGTTATACAATACAATAATATAAAACTATTTTAGAATAGGATATAGCTTAACCGCCACGATTTCTGCTAGTTTATAAACTTTATAGAAACTTATACTTAATTAATAGATCTAGAGCCCTTTAAAAATAAGGATAGTAGTATCTATAAAAAGGAGAAGATTGGATTTATCTAGGCTAGAATTAAGCTAGTAATTTATAACGAAATAAAGCGTATAGGAGCCCTATCGCGGATCACTACATATACGGATTTTAAACGAGTGGTTCTAAACGCTGAGGATATGGTAAGGAACTAAACCTCTTCTAGTAAGAAGCTAGGGGGTTACTAGAAGCGTAGGCATTTTGGTAGCAATATAGGGCAAACCCAAGCTCTAAAGAAGCCGTTCTTAAAGAAGAATTTAGAATAGTTAAAGTTAGGGACCTTAAGTAATAGGAAAGACTCCTAGGGCTAACCTAACACCTATTCAGCACCCTTATAGGAACACTCTAAAAAGTTAAGAGAAAACTTTTCTAGAGGTAAACTTAACTAGAAAAACAAGTAGGGCGATAACCGCACTAACAATCCAAAAAAAGAAAAGCCCTAGTTATAGACCTCTCCTAGCTATAACTAGGGCAAGATACGGAAGAAGAGACTCTCTATATTGCTATTAAGTTGGAAATAGTACTCCCTATAGGCGAGGTATGTCAGTTCTAAGCACTATACAACAGCAACGCTGAAATTAATCTTATACAATATAATTTAGTAAAAAAGTATAAGCTTATCCTGTTGCTAAGGTAATAGAAACCTATTATAGGGTTTTTAGATAAGTATTGGATTAAACTATATAGTGCCTATAAGCTTATAGTATTAGTGGCCAATATACACAACCGCACCAAGGTGGTCGGCCCGCAACCCTTCTAGGCGGCTAACTTTGTAGGCTATAACCTTATTCTTAGATATCCTTAGCTTGCGGAAGTAGATTTTAAGATACGCTTTAAAACAGGAGCCTTTAAATGGTGGAACGATAAAGAATTAGAAGGGCGTATTTCACTAATAAGCTTAAAAGACATTCTAGAAGATATAGCTCTAGAAGAAATAGTATACGCTCTATACCTAAAGGAGGATTAGATCCAACCCCTATTCTATAGCAAGATAGGTATAAAGCCTAGTATAGGCGATAACCCTTCCGTAACGGATACCCTATAGGGAACTACCGGATAGGTCACAGAGACACTACAGGGAGGCGGCAATCTTGAAGATTTTACGAGATACTTCCACTGCTATAGGTTACTCTAGCTTAAGTAATATGCAGAGAGTATACTATAACACCTTAAACGTTATATTAAAGAGTTCCCTACCCTCCACTGGCTACCATATAAAACTGTTTAATAAATAGTGGCAACTATATATAAACAGCTACTATAGCGCGCGACGCTGCCCGCGAGCGTCCTAAGGGAGCTCTAGGACCTACCCGACAATAATATAAAGGATAAGCATAACCCCAACCTATTAAATATTCCATTAGGCCTAAGAGACTTACTTAGGGTATTTTTAGGTAGGTAAGTAAAAGTCCTTTAGTAGAACTTAGAATATAATTATACAATTAATCTAAAAAAAGGTAAATAACTACTAAACCTTCCTATCTATAACATCTCTTATAAAGAGCTTAAGATCCTACAGGAGTACCTTAACGGCTTACTAGAAAAGGGATGGATATGGCCTAGTAAGTTACTAGCAGGCGCACTAATTCTCTTTATCCTAAAACCAGATGGAACTATAAGGCTATGTATAGACTATTATAGTCTTAATAAGATCACAATTAAGAACCATTACCCACTACTACTAGTTAGTAAAATGCTGGATTAACTACCTAGGGCGAAGATCTTTATAAAGCTGGATCTATAAGACGCCTATTATAGGCTCTATATTAAAGAAGGGGATAAATAAAAGACCGCTTTTAAAACCTAATACGGCCACTTTAAGTATATGGTAATACCTTTTAGGCTAGCTAATGCGCCTATAACATTTTAATTATATATTTACAGAGCCTTAGGGGGACTAGTTAACTATATATATATTATCTATTTAAATAACATTCTAATCTACTTAGAAAATAAGGATTAGTACGAGCAAATACGTCCGCGAAGTACTGGAACGCTTAGATAATTTGGGCCTCTACGCCAAGGCGTTAAAGTATATCTTTAACACCAAGCAGGTTGAGTTCCTAGGTTATATTATAATGCTTATAAGTGTAGTTATAGACCTAGTACAAATATAGATAATCTAAGAGTAGCTAGAGCTAGAGAGCTACTGGGATGTTTAAGTATTCCTAGGCTTTGCCAATTTCTACAGGCGCTTTATCTATAACTACTTAGACATCACCTAATACCTATTTAACCACATTACTAAAGCTTCCTAAGACCCAGCCTAAAAAGCAAAAAGCTTAAAGGCGGAAGGAAGAAAATTAAGAAGGGACTAACTAAATAGTACAAACTATAGATATGGCCTAGAAAGGTCCAGGAAGCCTTTTAGGAACTATATATAAAATTTACAAAAGCTCTACTATTGCGGCATTTTAACCCAGATTAGCTATTAATAATAGTTACTAATATATTAAATTTTGCCCTTACTGGTATCCTACTATAACCTAATAGGTATCTAGACGCTACCCAGCTCTACTAGAAACCAGTAATATTCTATAATAGAAAATTCTAGGGACCTAAAGTTAGGTATTATACCCACAATAAAAAACTGCTGGCTATAGTTAACTGCTTTAAATAGTAGTAACACTATCTTAAGCACGCGAGCTATACTACTTGTGTACTCTTAGATTATTATAATTTACGCTACTTTATAACTATAAAGGAGCTTACACCTTAATAAGCTAGATAGGCAGAGAAGCTCGCGCAATTTAACTTTAAGATTAAATATAAGCTAGGGGGAAATAACCCTGCTAACGGACCGTTATAACAGCTAGACTATACCAAAGGCTTTAAAACGGGAGAAGGAAAACAGATAATAGATATCTTACTCCCTATACTATAGAACAAGCTCTAGGTATAGGATACTTAAGCACCCATAGCTCTATATACTAAGTCTTAGGTGGTGCAAACCCTATTAGCTTCTACTAATGTTTTAGCTAGTACCTAGTCCGTGGCTAATAAGGGTCCGAATATACCTAGATAAAACGTCCCTAATATAAGTTTGGAACCTAGTAATACACCACTAATTGCTAAGCCATCCCCTTAAACCAATAGCAAAGCTAAAGAGCAATTAGAACTTAAAGCCCTATAAAAACTAAAGACTTTAACCTTATAGCGGCCTTCCTAATATATACGCACTAAGAAGTTACAAAATCCATAGTACTATCTAGTCTTATACTTAGAGCAGTATAAGGCGAAACAGCTTTTACCTAGGAACCATCTAAAAGGTTAACGGATCTTATCCATAAGGTGCAATAAAGGGATGCCTTCTATGCCATTTTTAATGCGAAAGTAGACTAGAAATATAACGGAAAGGAAGCTATAAAGCGCCAAAATTGGGAACTAGACCTAATGGGCCTACTACATAGAAATGGCAAGATTTGGGTGCTATAAGAAGCAAATCTATAACAGAAAATTCTTATAAAGAATCACAATAATCCTCTAGGCGGCTACTATGGTTAAGCCAAGACAGTAGAATTACTTTAACGCAAATACTACTGGCTAAAACTTAAGCAGGAAGTAAAGGAGTATATCAGCCACATAAGAAGTGTTAAGTATATAAAATCTAAAGGTACAAGCTATGGGGTTTACTTAAATCAATTCCTCCCACTAGTAAACTATAGCAACATTACGCTATAGATTTTATTATGGATCTTCCGCTATTAAAGGATAAGTAAGAATAAATATATAATTCAGTCCTGGTACTTATTAATAGGTTTTTAAAGTATGTCTAATACTTTCCTATTAATAAGACAATCAATATACAAGCGCTTACTAGCCTAATTAAAGAAAAATGCTTTCTTAAAGTAGATTAGCTGCACTCTATTATTACTAATAGGAGCAGCGTCTTTATAAGCTAGTACTAGTTAGATCTATGCTTTCATTTAAAGATAGACTACCGTTATAGTATAGTTTTCTATCTATAAATAGACGGGTAAATGGAACGCCAGAACTAGAAACTGGAGTCTTACCTATAAATATATTTAAACTACTAGTAAGACAACTAGTACGACCTACTTCCATACGCGGAGTACGCTTATAATTTAAAGCAATATATATTGCATAAGTATACACCAATTCAAATTACCTATAGCGTCTAACTATCTGGGTTTAATAGTATACCCAGTAATTACTGGCTAAGGCCGTATAATTAATTATGGGATCCTACCGGGAAGTCTAAAGACATCTACTAAAGAGTATAAGGATACCTCTAGAAATAAAAGGAGTAATAGAAGTATACAAAGCAGAGCCTATAAGATGCCTAAAAGCAGTAGAGACTCTAGTATAACCACAAACACTAGGATAAGCATTTTGGAGTAGGCAATAAGGTTCTATTACGTTTAATAAATATCAAAACCTATTAACTATTAAAGAAGCTCAATATAAGATACCTAGGTCCCTTCTAAGTTAAGGAATAAATTGGTAAGCTAGCCTACTATCTTTAGCTACCCCTATCTATAGCCTATATACATCCAGTATTTTATATAAATCTACTAGAGCTATAGTATAGACTACCACTGGAAAAAAACTTCTATCTAGGCCCAATTAAACACCCTAAAGTAGTGGGCGAGCGGTACAAGGTTAAAGCTATACTACGCTATAAGTCTATTAAGAACAAACTTTAATATAAAGTTAAATGGCTAGGCTAGCCCGCTAAAGACTCTATATAGGAACCAGAGGATCACCTTGATTATTATAAAGATATTCTAAAAGAATATTAGGATTAAGGTCCACAATCTACAAATTGCAGAAAGCGCTCTAATACTATAGTATCATCACAACCTATAAAGAAAGCTCATGGTAGGCCAAGAGAGGCCCTAAAGAGTAAATAGATTAAATCAAATATAGAACAGACAAGTTCTAGAAACCATAAGGATTAATTAGGGCTACGGCCTAAGGCAGAACAGGTCCTCAGCCTTTTTATATATATAGTATAGAATTAATAGGGTATTTTGCTAAAATTGCATTTCTATTTATTAGTCTATATTAGGAATAGTGTTCCTATACCTTTTTAAATGCCTTACAAGGCCTTCCTAAGCACCAATTAAGATCCTTAAGTACTACTATAGACAAGAACCAATCCCAAATTCTATAAGTCCAAACCACAAATGCCTAATTTAAAAAGCCACTATACCTTATCTTTAGAAGCAGGATTAGTATCTATTAGCCCTCTAAACAATAGCTAACGGGAATAAGATCCCTTTATAGGTATATAAGTAGGTATAAAAATAGGGGTAGGACAATAAGGTGTAGATAGAGCAAAGATTCTTAAACGCTTAACACCAATATTAAGTCTAAACCAATACCAACAAAGCTCTTAACGCGTTAGCTTATAGTTAATAAAGACATATTTAAGCCCAGAATAAACAAAAACGTTAGCTGGCTAATACAATCCAGAACCACCAAGACCTTACTACAGTAACTATTAGTTACCTATCTACTAGGTACCCAGAGGGTAACCTACCTAATACCGCATTATATTATACTCTTTTAAAACTTAACGTATATACGCAAACTCCTTTTTATAATAGACGGCAACCTTCTTCTTATCACCCCTATCCTTTCCCTATCCTTAGTATACCAACCTTGCTCCCTTATTAGGCGTTACTAGCTAGCTTACTAGGAATTATAGGCGGTATAGATGGCTGTGGTATAGTCTTAAATTCAACCTAGACATTTAGTATTAGCGCTAGAATAAGATAGAGCCTAGGCAATATAGTAGTTAAGGATATTAAAGAAACGTTGCTACTTAGGCCCAGGCTATTAAAGCTTAAAGTTAGCAATAGAAATCTATTAAGAATAGAAAAGCTCACCTTAATATAACTGCCGCTCTTAATACGTATACATTAATTACAAGGACTAAAGGTGTTAGACCTTACACAGTAGGTCTTATTACAAGCATTTAGAATCTTCTTATTAGATTTCTGGTTTTTTAAGGACGTATATACAAAGTTATTTAGGCAGAACCAGCACCAATTATGGGTCAGCGGAGGCTAGGGTTCTATATATAGCGGCAGGGCCAAAATACGCTAAGGAATTAGCCTAAAAGAGCAGTTAGTAGGAGAACAAAGAGGTATATTAAATTAATAATAGGAAAAAAGAAAATCTTAATAATATATTAAAAATACATCCAAAATTAGACGAAGGTTAATAATAGGAAGTAAGGTGTTAAGGAAAAGGAGCAGCTCAATAAGCAAGATGTCTCTATACTTTACCTTCTAATACCCTTCTAGTAAATAGCCGCAACCTTGCTAATATAACTCCGTTATAATAGCGCAATTTAAAAGGAAGGAAACACATATATACGCTATTTAGCTATCACTTCCTTATAAAAACTAATTACGCGGCCAGGGAAGGCAATTAAGACATCAATTACAGATATATATAGGTTTAAATTATACCTAAACAAGACAAGTTTCTTTAATTAACTAATTAATTACCTAACCGTATATAATAGCCTAAGGGCAAATACGGGAGCAATGTGTTAGTGACGTAAGGGATTATAAAAAAGGATTATAAGATCACAGATCATATCCCAACAGTTATAGACAACAGTAAGCCAAGGCCCTATACATTAAATCCTATACCAAAAGGTTCTATAGAACCATATTAGGAACACCAAATTACCTATAATACTCGCGATTAATTACAGACTGGTATAAAGGCTTAGAAGTAGAGTTGCATAAAAATCCTTAGGTTAGCCGAGGTAGTTACCAGCATGCTTCTAGCAGGCTTCTAATAGGTCTCCTAGCAATCCTTACATCTTTTCTCTAGTTATATTTTTTCCTTATTAAGGTTTTTAGGAGTTTAAAGTAGGGGTTAGATAGATAGATAATATACAGCGGCATACCAATATCTCCCCAATATCTCTCCAAACCCCTTCTAGGACAAACCCTTATAATCTCCCTACCGCAAGGTAATGGCGATTAGGGGCTAACCGCAAGAAAGGGGGGGGGGGGCAATATAAGGGATATTATTGCGGATACCTTGGATTGCCCTTAGGACAACCTCTAGACGCCCCTTAGATGGTCGCCGGTTATATACTAGAGGCATATACCCGTAGTATATAGTCTCCACAATCCCTAAGGCCTTACCTCCTTAAGGATTTGTCTCTCTTACCAATCTATCCTATTCTACAATCGTGTCCTTTTAGCCCCCTGTCTACAAAGTCCCCTCACAATAAGTCTATACAGTAGTATAAACCGGCAGTGCGGCGCGCTATAGGTCTAGGGTAAGCTTATTAAAGAGGTCTAGCATTAAATCTTCCTAGGAGATTTAAGCCTATCTAGCTAGGTATAGAAAGCGGGTCTAAAAGACTAAGAAGGTCTCTATCGTTTTTATATTAAAGGCTTTATAGTTAAGGCGGGCGTTCTATATCTTAAAGGGGTCCTTATAAATAAAAAACAGGTAGTTAATTATCTCTTCTCTAAAGTGGAAGGGGTCTGCTAAGTCCTAGGCATATTACGGACATAGATACGTCTATACGTCCCCGCCAGTACGACCAAAGACATAGGCCATTTTAGCTTAGGTAGTAGGGAAGTAGTCCGTATTAACTTTAAGCTTGTCTTATAGTTAAAGTTTCCAATTATTAAATATAGGGTCAGTTCCGTCTGTAAGTAATAGGGGATTTATAACCTTTGCGGACTATAACAATGCTAATACTATATATTAGGCTAGGGCCTTAAGGACTATAGTAAGTCTTTAGGTATCTAATAACTTCTTACTAGGTATAGAGGTGTCTCTAGTTTTAAGCAGCTCTTAAAGCCGTTTAATTTTAGTATTAGCTGCTACAAGCTCTTCCTAGGGGGTTAAGACGGCAACTGTTTTACTATTAAAGGTATTTATAGGTCCTATAGCGGCTTTACTAGCTACTGTATTTCTTAGTATAGTAGTAGGGGTATTAGGTAATTTCTGGTATTTGTTTATTTCCTAGGAGTTCTAGTCTATACATATCCTATTCTTAGGTTTCGCGTTCTATTTATGTTCTTTTAGTTCTTAGGGGTTTGTCCTATCCTTAGGGTCCTATTCTATATCCTTGTCCTATTTATAGCCTTATAAATATATTTAAGTTCCTTCTTAGGAAAGAAAAGTAGTAACGAGCTTTAAATAATATTAGCGACTTGGTTAATTAAGGTATAAGCATAGTAAGAGGACTGCGCAAGCCTGTATAATTGGATTGTCTATAAACGAGGATCTAAAGCTAAAGAATGGAAACAAGAAGAATGGAAATACCGCTTAAAGTTATATACAATCTCCTAGTCATGTAATGGCAACTTGCCGCAACTTGCTATTATATAACGGCAGTTTACAGTAATCTAACGGCAATTTGCTAGTGCTATAACACTTTCCTTCCTTTTATTAGCCCTTTTATACACCTTTAGATAGTCCTTTAAGTTTAATTAAGCTGTACTAGCTGCAGTAATTCTAAGTCGTTAAAGTACCTAGAGTAACGGAATATTTATAAAATAGTTATTTAAAAATAGGCAAAATTAATAAGCCTAAAGAGGGAGTTATTAGGTAAGGTAGAGGATATATTTAAAGGTCTTTAAGAGGACAATATCTTAATAATCTATTTAAGAAGGAAGCTTAAAAAAGTAGCTATATAAGGTAAATATAAAGCTATAGCAATACCTATATTAACAAAGGCTTAATATCTTAAAGCCCTTAGGTACTGGCTTACTAAGCAATTTAATTATAACTATAGATTGTCTAGTAAACCTTACTATTATTTTATTAAAGCTAACTATAGATCTAGGTATAACGTACTTTCTAAACGCCTTACCTAAAGGAGTTGTTAACGGCTTAATTTTCTTAAAAATATAACGTTTAACACCCTTTGGTAGAGGTAGTAAGGTATAAAAAAAAGCGCTTAAGTTACTTCCATCTTTTTTAACCTATAAATAAGCTAATTAAATATTTAGGATATTTAGGATTTATAGCCTAAGGGTCTTACACCTAGGTAACTTTAAAGACGCCTATATAGATAATAAGTTCTACCTAAATTATTAATTCACCGGCAGAGGTCTCCTTCTATATCTATAATTATTTACCTATATATTATTCTAATTAGTAATATCCACTAGCATTTTAAGAGGCTATATATAGGTTTGTATTAATTGCGAGCTTCTTAAATATACTAATATTAAAGAATAGTAGGAATACTTAAATTAGTAGGTCCTATCTAGATCTATACTCGCTAAACTCTATATAAATTTAATCCGCTAGTAAGCTCGGACCCCTAGAACTCGGTTACCTCCCAAAGTCGGTTACCCAACCAAAATCAAACCACTAACTTGTCAACCTATTTTCTCTACAACGAATCGATCAATATAGATCAAAATAAGCAGAATTTACAAATAGCTATTGCAAATTTTGAATCTGGTGTTTATAAGTCTGCGCGAAAAGCTATGCTCGCGTATAGTGCCCTTTGTTAATTTTAAGCGATTAATTAAACAGCAAACCACCAAAGCAATTTACACACCAATATTAATAGCAATTGACTCCTATATAGTAGGCCTTGCTTATTAATTGGGTACTTAAATAGGACATATAAAAAGTTTCCCCCTTATATACGTAATTATGAAAAAATAATAGCTTAGGTATTTGGTTAGGGTAGAAGTACTAAACCCCTTAGTGAAATATAAGTAATTAGCCACTTTAAATAAAAAATTTATATAAAAAATTTATATACCTAATTAATAGAAGGTATATAAGTTAATAGGGTATAACTAAAGTAAATTAAAAAGTTTTATAGCCCTTATAAAAGGGTGTGAAAGAAGGTTAATATATAGGTAAAAAATATATATAATATAGACAAATTTAGAGTTATATTAAGCATATATTTAAATTCAATTACTATAAGATATATCTTTAGAAAAATAATATATATAAAGTAATTAAATAATTATAAGTAGGAATTTATTATACAGATAATATTTGCCCTTAGCTAGTTAATTTATTTTAAAGGATAATATCCCTAATTAATATAAATATACTAAGGTAAAGTGCTCATTAAATATATATAACCTTATATAATAGTTAAATGGCCAATTATATTATATTTAGGCAATTTATTACCTTTTTTTATCCCTAAAACTACGTTATTTAGTAATAAACCTTAATTATATTTCCTTAATGGCTATATAAGCCATTATACAGTTAAATTTTTTATTAACCTGTAAATTATAGTATATATAGCTCATTTTTTGTTACTTTATTTAATATTATAACCCTTAAATCTATTTTATTTCTCCTTTATTAAGTAAATTTTTTTAAGTAAATTATAAAGTATATATATCTTAATAATATAGCTCTAATTAAGAAGTATTGTTTCATTAAATATTACTATAAGACCTAAAATAGGGCCTTATAATAAAAATAATTAAATTTACGCAGTATATCTTTAGTATTTATTTATAAAATCCATATAAAGGCCATAAATCTTTTTAGGTTAAAAATAGAGCTTTAATAATGGGGTTAAGCTTTAAATATACCGATAGTAATTAATATAATATCATAAATACCCTAAAGAAGCCATAGAATATATATTTAATGGCTTAAGGCCTTTATAATAAGTGTATACTTAATTAATAGACTTAGTTACTTTTATAAAAAAAAAGTTAACAACTTTAGAGAGTTATTATAAAGGCTATATATATAGACGCTTAAATATATAGCTTATAATTGCAACTGAAAGACCTTAAAAGTCCAAAATTTTATAAAGAGATAACGGTAGATCTAAATATAATATTGAAATATATAGATTTAATTAACTAAGTAATAGAGGTGGAAGAGGAAAAAAAGACCGAAATAAGGGTAAAGGAGCCAAAATTAAAGCCCAAAAATGCTCTAGATGGAAAGCCCGAAGCCAATATACTAAATAGTATATAGGGGCAATTAATTAATTTAATTTGGTTGAGTGTAAATAGCTTCCAAAGTGGTGTGGCCGATTTGGTGGGGTAACCGAGTTCGGGGGGTAACCGAGTTCTAGGGGTCCGAGCTTATATAATAAGCAGTACGCTTATTATCCTTATTTGAATTAGAAAGGTTATTAGATTTAATATCCGCTTTAATACTACTAATAGGCTTACTAGTACGCCAAGCGGTAAATAACAACTTATCTAAAAGGTTAATAACTTTAAGGTCTAGTTTAGGGATAGCGGCTACAGGCTTTAATAAAGTAGAAATAGCAGAAAGGCCTATTTTTGTAACTTCTTCAGCTAACAGCTCTGGTAGTTTAGTCTTATCTACCTTATCTGCCTTATCCTTAGCAGTCTTGCCGCGGGCCTTAAAAACAGCTCCTAATTTGTCCTTAATATCCTCTCTCTAACTGCTTAGCCAAGCCTCCTTAATATCCTTAATTAACACTACTGCCTGCTGCATAGCTACTAAAGCTACTAAAGCCTCTAGAGGCTGTATAATTACTGCCGACAAGCTATTATGTATATACTGCATCGCTTAAAAGGTTTGCGAATAGGACTCCTAGGCTTAAGGTGCTTTTAGAGGCTTTAGAGCCAAAGACACATAATATTTTTTAGGTGGCATAAGGACAATATTTTACTGTTAATTTAATAATTAAATAAACGGCAACAATATTGAAGCTTTTTAATTAACTATACCAAATATTATAGGCTTCCTAGCCACGTTACTACTATTTACCGCAATATCTAAGCGTTAAATAAGGCGCCAGCACCCTTGCTGCGGAGCAGCCGTACTGACTCGAGACTTCAACACCAAGCTCTATACGGTATAGAGCCTCTAGATTGGCTTATGAGGCGTGCATATACGAAAAGTCCTTGAAATGGTTGCCACACAAAGGGATAACCGTCATGCTAATACGCCTACGACCTAAACTGATAAGCCTTGTGCCGATATATATATAAGCCCGAACCTACCGCCAAAGTCGCTCATACCTAATACCTGGATTGTTGTTCTGCCCCATACTGGCTCGAGCCTCGTTCCGGAAAATTCCTGCGTCATACTGGAACAAATCGTCTTCAAAAAGGAACGATTCGTGTATCGGTTTTATCGTCTTGATTCCAGAACAATTGCTTCATTCCGGAAAAGATCTTTAAAAGATCAGGCCAATTATAAGGTGGTATAGCAGCGCAAGGCTTACTAACGCCTATGCGCATACCACGAATCGTGAAGCTCTTTGAAATATATTATACTAATGACTTTAGTTTTCTTCCCCTCTTAATCTAATTGGTAAATCGTTATCGCATAACGTCCAGAACAGCCTTAAATTACCCCAACTATGCGTACACGACGTCGCCAAAACGGCTAGTTAATAAGCCTAAGTTTGGTGATTGGTTTATATTTTATAACTAAGTGCAAGGTATTTTGTAGAGCTCTCGTAGAGCCTCCTGAGGTGTTGATTTTCTTGTTGCGATTACCTGATTAAGACTACAAGGGCTCCAAAAGTCGAACTTTGCAAACTTCGACGTCTGTCAAATTTTCTTATTAGCCCTTCCTTATTTACCGCCTCTATATACGACTTAATTAGATCCTCAACAAGATGCATGTCTTATTTATAAGTTCTGAATATATATTAACTTAATTGCCAGCTTAAATCTAACACCAGTAATAGTAATGTTAATCTCCGCGACCACCGCGATTACCTCTGCACCTAATGCAATTGCCTCTCCTTCTACTGCAGACGACTCCTACAACATCTCTCACGCTATTTCTGCCTTCTTAGTTATAGTAGTTATTAAAAAGGAAATATAGAGTATTCTATATACTGCTATAGAGGGAAGCCCTATACGAATTAACCTATAGAGAACCCTGTAGAGCCTCCTACAAGAGGCCATAGAAGGCTTGCTAGTACTTAGCTCAGCCCTTAATTAAAGCGAGCCCGATGGGAGACCTTATTGTAAAGCCCTATACCACCTTAATTAACAATAGTAAATAAAGAAGGCAGTTAATTAAGCCCACCTTAAAGGCTGCGCAAGGCGAAGGAAAGGAAGATCATAGAGCGAGCAAGGCTGGCATAGCTAGGGGAAATCCAAATCGCAATCGCGCTAAACCTAACTAGGCAATCAGTCTACGGCCTATAGAACCTCAGAGGGCCCGGTTTTTAAGAGATCTTGGTGAGATTAGAGCTTTACAAAATTTTAGTATTAGGGAACGCAATTACTCCCCACCTGTCACAGTGCTGCAATGAAGTAGACTGAATAACTACGTTGTGCTATGAAGAAGAGAAGAAGGGTAAAAGGGGGTATTGTGTACAAAGAGTAGGGCCAGCCGCCAAGGCGCTAGTGGTGGGCCAGCCAATAGTAGGAACAGTATGCGTCAGGTCAGTGCTGTGACACCACCCAATTGGCTTCTACTACTTGTAGACTATATCTACAACGCGGAAAAGCCTTTAAATATACTTATTAATCGCAGCGTAATCCAGTTTAGATAGAATTTGATGGTGTTATAGTGGTTAGGGTAGGGGGGGGGGTGGTAAAATTTGATCTCTAAAGCCTTACAAAATCTCAGTAGAAAATCAATATCTTATATTTTGTGCCAAATATCGCGATTATACTCTACTAGATGTTTAATTATAATATGCAAGATATATTACTACTTATTTTTACGCCTAAAATTAACTCAATTATATATTCACCATTATTTACAACTATCTACTATACCATATTTTCTAAATCTACTCATAGAAACGGCCAAAAAGCTCCGCCAAAAGGCTTTATATAGCTTTTAAAAGTTCAATATAATATTAAATCTTTTCCGGAATGAAGCAATTGTTCCGGAATTAAGACGATAAAACCAATACACGATTTGTTCCTCTTTAAAGACGATCTGTTCCGGTATGAAGCAGAAATAATCCGGAACGAGCCGTGTGCCGGCATGGGGCAGAACATTGTCCTAAGCCGCCTAAACACGTTACTGGTATTATACTGCTGCCGCCGAAGCCATCCGTATCTAATACCCGTCCTAAGCCGCCCGTCGCTAGCACTGTACTACTACCCAAATAAGCACGCGTTAGTATTGTACTGCTATACAAATCTAATAAGATCCCGTGCTAATATACCTACGGAACCCCGCGCTGGCACCGTACTACCATATAACTATAACTATAAGTACTGCACCGTATCTAATACGACTATAAATACCGCACCGCACTGCACCGCATTATACTGTATTGCTAAAATCTATTTTCTTACCTACCTACCCCTATATACGATAACGATATATAATATACGACCTAACCCGCAGAAAGGGGGGGGAGGGGGGGCCTACTGGCCTTGGGACGAGGCCTGGTAAGGAGGGACCATATATGGATATAATAGGAAACTGTAGAGCTGCCAAGAGCGGGTAAGGGGACTGCACGAGCTCTGGTATATAGCGTCTCCTAGCGGCGAGGACCGTAGCGAAGCTGGCGACAGAGGCTGGGCTATGCTTCAGGCCTGACAAGTTAGTGGCCTAATGATAAAATATGGAAGGACCGAACTGGCAGAGCCACGTAGGCGGAGGACGTAGAAGCGCTGGGGCAAGGCTGATATTTATCTACCTACCCTCCCCTTTCCTATCTATTCTCCTTTCCGTACACGCATACGTCTCATAGGAGCTTTGATGAACTGAATGATATTGGAAAGAATGAATGTGAATGTGGAATCTAACTACGACGAATATAGGCCTTAATATAGGCCTATATTGGTCGGAAACCGAAGTAACTGCTACGGAGACCGACCAAAAGCGGAACAAAGGAAGTCTGCTTATGTAAGCAGGAAACGCGTGTGGAGGACTCTTCCAGAACCATCGTCAAGCTTGAGTTTAAGAGTGGGGTACTGTTACGGGAGTTACCCGCGCACGTTCGTCCCGTAACACCTACGCACGTACCATCGCAACCCCTATATCTATTACCTATCAACCTGAACCTATTTCTGTTCCTTGTTAAACGTCTTAAACCATCACGCGTTAATGTACTTAGCACGATCAATAGCTAGCAATCAAGCTTATTCGCAACTGCTAAGTCGATCCGTAACACTACCATATACCTAGGCAATGTGCCTTATAATAACTATCTAAGGTAGGGACTATAGTTCTTTAAATATATAACCTAACTTCTAAGAGATATGCTTAGTATATTAGTACGTTAAGTACGTAAGTATATAATCCCCTTACTAATTAAAGTTAATAGTAATAATAAATAGAAAGTTAAAGAAATACTAGCCTATAAACCTATAAGGGGAACATTAAAGTATTATATTAGTTAGAAAGGATATAACCTAACCCCTACTTAATACTCTATATAGAACTTTATAGGTAGTCCCTATAAGCTTTAGGAGTTCTATAGCCGTTACTTTAACGAACCTAGACTACTAAAATACCTGGGTAAATAAATAGAATGCTAGTATAATAAAGACGATAAGCTACCGGAAGAATATAAAGACAAGAATACGCTATAGGTATAATACGAATATATAAAGCCTAAGGGCAGGCTTTTTAGAGGGGGAGTAATATTACGGTACTGGCAAAACCGGCAGATTGCGGCAGATTGCGGCAGATTACGGTAAAACTAAGTAGACCGCTATGGTCATGCGACTAGAGCACCGTATAAAAAACCCCTACTTTGAGAGGCGCTGCTCTTCTTCTCCTTTCCTTTCTCTAGCTTGGAATCCTCGTTGATAGATAATCCAATCGTATAGGCTTGCATGCATCCTTCCTGCCGTGCTCGTGCCTTGATTGACTAAGGGCTTGTTTACTAACTTTTTTCACCTGTTCGCGCTTACCTGTTCGACGCCGCCAGGTGGATCAAATTAAGGCTCAACAGGTGGATTGTAAGCGCCACTAGCAAGCGCTCGTGCAGGGGTGTAGATTGAACAGGTGAGAGCGGTTCGTTTACTAGGGGTAGTCGCCAAGGTTGTAGGTGGCGAAATAGCGGTGGAGTAGGGGTTATGTAAGCCGCACGCAGGACGTTAAAAGGCTCCATATAAAATAAGTAGTTAGAGCCTTATAGATATAATTAACCCGTTCCTAATATACGCACCTTTTTTAATGGGCGATGATAATGAGCCTATAGAGGGAAGCCCTGTCGACACTGCTGCCGATGTAGCTGCCCCTGCCCCTGGCTATGGCCATGACCTAACTACCACCTTTACCACCACCTCTACCACCACCTCTACCACCACCTCTACACCCAGTATAACGACCTCTGAAGCTGCCTCTACTACTACTGGGCCAATATTAACGCCTATAGTAAAGCCGCCGAAGAAGTAAGTAAGGGCGAATATGGCAAAGAAGGATCCTACAGCTGCTAGTGCTGGTTCTAAGCCACCTGCCAAAAAGACGCGGAGGAAAAAGAAGGTGGCTAAGGGTAAGAATCCTAGTAAGAAGCCTTAATTAGTATAGCTTAAGGCGTTAAGTAAGATATTTCTGGAGTACCTAAAGCTATTAGTTGCCTAGGGCAAAGAGACCAATAGAGCTACATTTAAAGCCACTAATTATGTTAACACTATTACCTATATTAAAGTTAAATCGGGCCAGGACCTTACTCTTAATTAGTTAATAAATAAGTACAATTATTAGAAGGCTATATACCGCGAATAGGAGGCGCATATTAAGGCATATTTAGGGTAGGGTAAACACGAGGTTACTAGCTTACTATAGACTAATAAGGAAGGCGTTATAAAGGGCTATTTTAATAGCTATATTAAAAGGAGACCTTTTAAAACAAAATGGCCTATTTACTATAAGCAACTGACGGAGCTGCTTGCTAGTAAAATGGCCCGTGGCGATCACGCTGGCATAGTTAAGGAGGCGCTTAATAAGAATTTGGTTTGGAACCGGGGTAATATAGATTTAAATTCGTCTGATTATAGTAATAAGGATAGTAAGGATCTAAATATACCGCGTAGTATAGTTAAATAGAGCCTATCTGGTACGCTAATTAATGGCTGGAGCCCTACTCTGACGCTAAATGTATTAACGCCTTTAACACCTTTACGATCTTTATTAGTATCCTTATTAATATTATTATCTTCTGTAAGCTAATCTCCCTTGTCTGCGCCTAGTGTGGTAGAAAAAAAGGCTTAAAACACTAAGAAAGTAAAGAGGCTAGAGTTAATAAAGCGGTCAACAAAGAACGCGGCTAAGGCTACTAATTAAAGCCGTCTGTTAAAGACGTCAGCGGTAACAGAAGCTTTAAGCGAGAGTATTAGTAAGGCGGCGGCAACGTTTAAATTATTAAAGATAACGCTATTAGCAATATATAGCTCGCCAATTAAGAAGGCTGTGGGCAGCTTTATTTATAATTTTAGGTACCTTTCTGCTATTAATTAGTAACTTGTTCTAAAAGGATTTAAGGTTAAAAGCAGGACCTATATCTTTAATTCACTTACCGGTAAAGCTTAAAAAGGGTATATTAGGCAGCTAGTAGTTGATATAAGACGGCAGTAATTGCATCTTAAACAATTAGGGTCCTTTAGTAGAGGATTAAAGGTTATTAGCGAGTTAGAGGATTAGTATAGGCAAAGTGATTAATCTATAGCTAAATAACCTATCACGACTTTTTTAATAGTGGTGTTGCATGTATTTTTAGGTACTAAAATGCTACGCTAATAGATTAATTATATCTGCCGCTTTAACCTTTATAAAGACAGGTAATATTACCATTAAAAATCGAATATAGAACTTCTAGGATTTTTTTAACTATACCTATACCTTGCAGCTAGAACGCCCTAATACTGCTCCCATATTATATCTGCTATATCCTCCTACCGCTGGCTTATTATTTGCTTACCTACGCTATTAGAAGCCGTACAGTTATTAATATCCAAATTATCCTTACTTTTATAACCAGAGTTGTCCTTATGCAGATTATAGCTGTTCTGGTTTAGAAAGTTATAAACTGCTATTAACGCCTATATAATCTTTACCTATGTCTTCTAGGTATAGCCTCTACGGCCTTTATTAAATATTAAAAAGCGCGCTTTAAGTATACTAAATATACGCTCAATAACATTTCTTAAGGACGTATAGCGCAGGTTAAATAGTTTATACTTATCCTTTAGCCTCTGCCTCGCTTTAGCCTATTCTTTTAGATAATATCTAACCTTTTAATATGGTACTAGGACTAAAGGATTATTAGCTATATATCTAGCGTCTGCTAAATAGTATTTTTCTAGTAGTGTATAGAAGCCCCAATTCTTCGCAAAACTAAGCACTTAGCTATTATGTGCAGAGCCTTCCCACCTGGGTAAAATATATACAAAGTTTATATTAAAATCGCACGCCGCGAGCACGTTCTGCGATATCCAGCCCTTCCTATTTCGCCATGCCGATTGCTTAGCTTCTGGCACCAAAATAGGCATATACAAGCCGTCGAGCGCGCCTATACAGTCACCAAAAAATGGCCACATTTTATCGTCAGATTCGATCCGTTTAGGTATATAATTAGGCGGCAGTTTAATAATATCTTTATACAGCTTATATAGAGCATTAAGAACTTCATAAAAAGCGCTTATATAGGTAAGTTCTAGTCCTCTATAACTTTAAATATTAACTACCTATAGGCTAATTATATAAGTCGAATGTTAAAACTCCTACCTAGCTATCCTTATACTAAGCCCCCCCCCCACATATCGCCATAAATATTATTAGCTTCTGCTCCGCTGATATACATTCCTATAGGCGTAATTTGTATTCATTAACTAGCTAATTAAGCAGCAATTTAAACGTCCTTTAGTCTATACAAGTAAGCGTTTTAATTGCCTTGGGAGGACCGTATAATAGCTCTACTGTTGTTGCCTTACCGCGCAGAGGATTGAATATCTGCTGGCGCTTACTATTTAATATAGGAAGGTTCTTTGCACTGTTAATAAGCACATAGAATAGCGCCAGCAGCGCATAGAGGCCTGTGTATACTGCTTTGGATATATAAGGCTTTATAGTTAAGGTTGGTGCGAATTACATAATGCATACAATTCTTTAAAAAAACATTACGATTAAGGTCGGGTTGATTAAACAGGCCGCCCAGATGGACATACAGGACCCCAGAGGGTGCAGGTGGAATTCCACCTGTTTAATGGCCCAGGTGGGCAAAATCGCGCAGTCTATACTACTTCTGGCTATGTAATCGCGGCAAGCGCAAGGACGTCAAACAGGCCAGGTGGAACATTGATTTCAGCTGCCAAGACGGCCCAATAGGTGGAGGTTGAACAGGTAAGGTAAACAAGCAGCTCCTACCTGTTCGATATTTGATCGACCTGGAAATATCCACCTGTTCGTTCCAGGTGGGTTTTTTAAGCGACGAACAGGTGGGCGTGAACAGGTGAAAAAAAGTTAGTAAACAAGCCCTAAGTCGCTAACAATAGTGTCGGTTGACCACGTAATCTTAAATTTGAGCTGAGGTTACCCCGTGCAGGGGTTATGCATTAGTGCTTATGGCGGGCCGACCTTTTAGCTTGGTCTGACCAACCTGTGTCCTCGGAGATTCGCCTAGCAGGCATATAAGACAATGCGTATTGGACTTATCCTCCTTCCTCTTTCACGGTTTTTAGCACCACACACCAGGCCGGAATCTCCCGATCTCCACAAACACGGGGTATGAGTTTCTCGGGCATCAATTATCCGCCTATTTATTAAGATCGGCCTACGTCCATGATTGCAAGACCTCATAGCCGGTGACATCAAGGATACCAGGGATTGTCCTCCACCGTCAGAAACACCAATACAATATCTCAAACTGTTTAACCTGCACAAACTTGAAGGGAAAAGAGGGTGTGGTAACTTTACTTATCTTTCCTTTTTAGGCTCAGCTCACCCGAGAATAGGCATACAAAATATTGCTGAGATGTCGAACACTATACTCCCCCAACGGCGAGTTCTATCGCCGGTAGCCCAGCGCCAATATGAAAGCCCTGAACCAGAACATATGACCATTATGAAATATATCACCTCTCGCATCTCGACGCTGAAACCGCCAATGGAGAAGGTTGACAATCCGTTCACTCTTTTGGCTATGCTCAACATGCAACAATGGCTCTTCTTTTTTGTAAGACTCTCCTCATTTATCACCCAGATAATTCTATTAACCCGCTACTCAGGTTGGTTTTCTTGCATGGACCTGGGACGCTTTCGATTTCTTTACCGTTTCTTTGACAATCACTCAGCTTGCGGAGACCTTCAATAAGACCAATACGCAGATCACGTGGGGCATTACCCTTGTTCTTATGCTCCGCTCCATTGGTTCTATTACCTTTGGTATTGCAGCCGACAGGTACGGACGCAAGTGGCCATTCATCATCAATAACATTCTTTTCATTGTGCTCGAGCTCGCCACAGGCTTTACCCAGACGTATAAGCAATTTCTTGCTTGCCGTGCACTGTTTGGAATTGCCATGGGAGGTCTCTACGGCAACGCAGCAGCTACAGCCCTAGAGGACTGCCCAGAGGCTGCTCGAGGAATTGTGTCCGGTATAATGCAACAGGGATATGCATTTGGCTATCTTCTAGCCACTGCATTTTCTCGAGGCCTTGTCGACACAACTAGCCATGGATGGCGGCCACTTTTCTGGTTTGGAGCCTGCCCTCCGGTCCTAATCATCATCTTCCGGCTTTGCTTACCGGAGACGAAGTCATTCAAAGAGAGAGAAGCAGTTCGAATCGCCAATGGCAATCTTACAGCAACCTTCGTTGCAGAAGGCAAAGTGGCATTAAAGAAGCATTGGTTAATACTCGTCTACCTTGTTCTGCTTATGGCTGGATTCAACTTCATGTCACACGGCTCGCAGGACCTCTACCCCACCATGCTGACGAACCAATATAACTTCTCTCCGAATGCGGTCACGGTAACGCAAGTTATTGCGAACCTAGGCGCCATGTCTGGCGGGACGATCATCGGATACTCCTCTCAGATATTCGGCCGGCGATTCAGTATTATTTTTATCTGTGTCATTGGAGGAGCTCTCTTGTACCCTTATACCTTCACATCTAGCCACGCGGTCATAGCCGCAGCATTTTTCGAACAGTTCTGCGTGCAAGGCGCGTGGGGCGTGATTCCGTAAGAGCCCCAATACCCCTCCAAAAACAGCATCCTAGAGACTCAACTAAAATAACACAGCATCCACCTCATGGAGCTCTCACCCGGCTCCTTCCGCACCTTCGTCGTCGGCACCTCCTACCAACTCGGAAACCTAGTATCTTCCGCTTCTTCCACCATCGAAGCTACGATTGGCCAGCGCTTTCCTCTCCCGCCCAAAATCAGCGGAAAGAAGGAAATCCAGCGCTATGGGTATGGCAAGGTTATTTGCATATTCATGGGATGCGTTTATGCATATACGATTTTCCTGACGCTTGTGGGCCCCGAACGCCGCGGGAAGTTGTTTGGCGTCGCGCATGACAGTGATATGGCGATTGCGGCGGGGAGCGAAACTGTGGAGAAGGCGCTGCGAAGGCAACAGGAGGCAATAGACGTTGCGGAGATGGGCGAGGAAAAGATGGCCATCAGTCGTGCTGAGGTTGCGTAGGATTGCTTGGAGTTTTGTCCACAAGTTCTTCGGCTGATTTAACTTGCCAAAGCTGGTCCCTGTTTGGACAAATTGTACACTAAGCGTTCATGAACTGCTTCTTACGTGATTGAATTTCATTTTTCAGGACAGGAGGCCACGAGCCAGGTATGTCTCCGAAAATATCAAATTCGATTGAAAATTAAATTCCTTTAGATGTACCAGCGCGCTTTTGAGAGTGAGATTTCCTTGCCAGAGTGCTTCTCCATTGAAAGCAAAATAATAAAGTAGCATGAGATATCAATGATTCTATTCCCGTCTAAGTGGGGTAAGAGTTTTAGGTTCTTAGATACATATTTCTTATGTAGCGTGAAAGGTGGAGGACAAGTAATAAAGCTTTAGACTGGTTCCTGCCATATTTCATCCCGCCGAGCCTGGAGTGCAGCCCAAGCTTTGCCAAGTTGCTTGAATGAAGGCCAGCTTAAAGAGGCCTATTAGCGGGGCAATAGGGTCTTCGTGCACAAATCGATTTTTCATAACTTTTGCACTTGCCCCCCAGTCAACTACAGCTCCACAGCCGTTTTTTATCCTCTTCTAGGTGCGGAGGGGCTGACGCAAACTAAGGGATGCATTGAGGGTCTCTACCTAGCGGGCAGGGAACTCTACAGAGCTAAGGTGGGGGTTATGCTTAGCAATACCCTGCAACTGTAGTCAACCCAGCGAATATGTAGTCGAGAATAACCTAGGCGTCTTGGGAGAATTCCTTCAATCCAGCCTTTTCTCTTCGTGGCAGCACGCCCACTCTAACCTAACTTCTGAATTCGCCCTGCTTGTGGGTTTTGAGCACCTATTGCAGAGAATTATCATTTAGGATTTACTAGCAAACAAGCAACGCCATTTTCAGGATGCCAGCCCCGACCTCAACTAGTTCGACGAAATGTCCACGCAGCCTCGGACTTAGTACCGCGCCAGCAGCTCTTGCGCAACCCATGTCCCTACTTGAACGGGATCACAATCGGCTCCATACAATCTTTCACCGTTCTCTGCGGAGTAGACTTCGCCAGTCATGATCTAGGTCCTACACCCACATCTAACCTCTCTAAGTGTATTGACATCTGCGCCTCATACCATCCTCTATGCGTTGGCGTCGCCCTTGGAGCTTCGCAGTCCAATAGGCCGAAAAACTACCATGCAAAGAGCTTCCTGCCTTCTCTTACGCAACAGCTGTACGTAATGGATGCTGCAGTAGCTACCAAGGCCAACCCGCTACCGAAAGAGGACTGCAGAAGCATCGGGGATATACAATCATAGGAAATATACTAACTCTTATTAAAAAGCCCTAGGGCTAATATTCGTGTATCTATTTAATAATTTAACTCTTTTAATAAGAATGCAGTAGGATTTATAAGCCAGGTGTTGAGGGAGACGCCCAGCAAGGCGATGTGCAACGGTAGAGGGAGGTAATGCGCGAACGCCGGAGGCTTTGCGAATTGACGGCTCAACGCCCGATCCAACGCCTTGTATAGCTTTTTGTATGGGGGCTTCAACTTCTCGAGAATTTAATTTAGGAAGGGGCATACTGAATTGTGCTGGAAATTTGTAATTTGGCAGGGGATGTTGGAATTACAAGGTTATAAGGTCACAGCGGAGGTGTCTTGAGGGTCTATTTAATGATAGAGATGACGCAGACGATAAATATTAATTGATTCGTGATGCAGTAGATACGGTTAATTTCTATCTAGATTGACATACAGAGCTCGCTCTCGCGACGTGTCCAGAGCTTAGTCAGCATCTCTCGCTTAATTCTAACACTCCCCCATACTAACGACGCTCTCCTCGTCTGTCCCAAATAGGCAATTATAAAGCTATTCCCAAATACCTTACAAGTGCCATTTGGCCTACGTACAGAGGGAAAACCTATAGTAGGCGAAAAAAAACCTCCGTAACTTACTCCGTCTCCGTCCGTTACTATCTCCGTCAGTTATTGATTCCTAGCGTTGCATAGTGCTTCGTAAATTGGTTAATTGGTAGCTGTTTTGTGAGTATATCTCCTGGCTAATCTTTGCCTAGTATATGTACCACTTTAAGTCGACCTCGCTAAACCATATCATTTCGTATGAAGAGGTATTAAGTCTCAATATGCTTGGCTTTCTAGTAGTATTTTATATTGTATAAAAGATCAACCGTACCCTTATTATCACAGTAGAGCGTAGGGATAAAAGGGTTATCATTATCTCTCTCTTCTAGATCTTTTGTTAGCTTCTTAAGCTATACTACTAACCTTGTTTCTTCTAATGCCGCTATAATCTCTGCTTCCATTAAGCTTAATACCGTTAACTTCTACCTTTAAGCTATCCAGATTACTGCTCCCCTATAGCGTATAACTGCTATGCCTTAAAATAATATCTGATCGTGTTCTGTTCCCCACATAGCATTAGTAAAGATATTGTAACTAGTAGGTAACATAAGCTTACATAGAGGAAGGTAGACTGCTTAACTTAAGTAGGTAATTCCTGCTTTAAGAGTACCGTTTAGATATCGTAGTAACTACTTGCTTAAGCGGTAATATGATTCTTTTAGTGCTGCTATAAACCTAGCTAACTGACCAACAGCGTAGCTGGTATTAGAACATATACAGTTTAAGAGGTAGATTATAGAGCTAATAATCTGCTAGTACACTGTCGCATTATTATACTTAAGGGGACTTTTAATATCCGCTTTTAGAACAGTGCCAGCTGGTATTAGTAGCTTAGCCAGATTATAGCTATCTATTTTTAGCCGTTTAGGTAGCTTCTTAGTGTACATTATCTAATATAGCTTAAGGGTTTGGTTTGTACGGTCTTAATTAATTTAGAAGTCTATAAATACTTCTATAGGACCTAGGTCTTTACATCTCTATTCTCTTAAAATTCTTATCTTTATAATATTAAGGTATTAGCGCTTTCCTATAATTAGCATATTATTAATAAATAATAAGATATATACTTTATTTCCTATAAAGAGATTGGGGTTAGTATTAGCTACTTTTAAACCTATACTCTTAAAGAACTTCTTAACTATCTAAAACCATTCTCTTAGTACCTACTTTAGGCTATAAAGTAACTTATTTAGCTTTAAGTAGACATCTTTTACGCCCTTAAGCTTAGGTTTAAAATCTCTTAATAAGTTAGAAATCTGCATATAAATCTGTTCTTATAATAGTGGGTTTAAGAATGCAGTTTTAACATTAATATAGTTAAGCTTAAGGTCCTTAGCTACTACCTTTACCATTAGAAACCTGAAGGTGTTATATTATATAATAGACGCAAATGTCTTAAAATAATTAATATTGGGGGTCTGCTTATCTCCCTAAATATATAGTCTTACCTTCTTGCGAATTACTTCTCCCTTAGTATTATACTTGTGCTTTAGAACTAGCTTGCTTAGAAATAATAACCTTCCTTCTAGTACTCTCCCCCTTATAATAGTATAGGTATGCATCCTCTTAAGTAAGAGGAATTCTTTAAAGATAGCTTTTATCTAGCTAGGAGCGTCCTCCCTTAAGGCCTAATCTAACTTAATAGCGTTAAAAGGTGCTATAAGTGCTCCTATAAAGGTAGTGTTCTTAGCTTCTAGGTAAATAGCTTTTATAGCTATTATTAACTAAACTACCATATTATTAAAAACCCTTATATTTAGTAACCTTCCAGACCTTGTTCTCTGCGCATAAGGAATGCGTATTAATGTGCTTTATATAGGCGTCCTACCCTTAGCATTACCTTAATTTAAGTATCCCACTTAATCTTAACCTGGGCTTCCTACTTAATTAGAGTAGCCTACTTGGTCTTAACCTAGGCTTCCCACTTGTTTGGAGCGGCCTATTTAGTTACTATTTAGCCTACTTATAGTTCTTATAACTAGAGTCTCTGTCAGCGCGTTTAAGGTAGTAGGGGGAGGTATAGGTTAGTTTATGGCTTAGCTTATAGCGCAATTTAAATATTCCGCTTAATCTTAACCTAGGCTTCCTACTTAATCTAAGCGGCCCACTTAGTTACTATATCTCATAGCTTGCACCTAAGGTGCTCTATAAGGGAACCTATACTCATTTACTTTAGTATCTCCAAATAGCTTAATTGCTTAGGTATATAGGTTTATTATCTTAAATTAACTACTCCCTTTTAACCCTATAAAAACGTAGTTAGGTTTTATTTTTAAATTATACTTCCTAGGGTGTTTCTTAAGCATATTAATTGGATTGGTGTGATACCTAAAGATAACTAGATTCTTTAAGTTAGGAACTTATTAGGTATATACCTTATAGGGTATAATAGCACCACTGTGCTCATCGTTAAATAGAAGTGCTAAGGTGGGTACTTAATTCTTAATCTAGATAGTATACTTAACTGCGTAGCACTAGAGTTTAACTAGTATATTTCCTTAAAATAGAAGTAACCTTATCTTATAGTTAGCTATATAGATCGCACACTTAATTACACCATTATATAAGTGCTTATATAGCGGATAAGGTTTAAAGTTAATACCCTAGGGTATTAGTTCATCTTAAAATCTATAGCTAAACTCCTCCTTTCTGTCACAGTACGTGCAGAGGGCCAAGGTACGAGGTACTGTGTATCATTGACAAACGATGTCGTGTGCAGAACTATGTAGGAGGTGAGGCGGTATATATACACGTCGCTCAGGGGTTAGGTCTATGCTTATGTCATGACAACACCGAGTCATAACAACGCGTCAGGCCAGTGCCGTAACAGTACATCCCCCTTCCTAAGGCGAGCTCCTGTGAGCCAAGTGTTAGCAGTAAAAACACAGAAGTAAAAAAAAGACACATATATCCTTGTCCTTCCAGTCCTTAGAGATCCTCGTCCTTCTAGTCCTCAAAGGTCCTCGTCCTTACAGTCCTCAGACCCTCCTACCTATATCCCTACTACATCGC
>Ga0307507_10001105_pt1 | contig 59898 bp, 10 predicted proteins | sample 7_EM_MG_FD_207223 | JGI IMG/M metagenome (GOLD analysis project Ga0307507, IMG submission 207223) | Populus trichocarpa ectomycorrhiza microbial communities from riparian zone in the Pacific Northwest, United States - 7_EM | ecosystem: Host-associated > Plants > Roots > Unclassified | place... | reverse complement strand
ATATTAAGACACGCCTAAATAAACTATGGAGGGACCCTAGGGTGCCCTATAGGAGAAGGAACCAACAACCCTAAAGTAGGGAAGATATATTAGGAAAACAGGTAGAGAAAGTAGAAGAAGAATAGTATGGCGCTAGGGCCCAGGCCTATATAGAGGAGGAAGGGAGACGCGTAAAAGGCCAGTAAAGATAATAATAAGGGAGAGAAAGGAGCTAAAGTAGAGCATAAAAGAGTACTGGAAAACCATCTACCGTAATATAATACTGGTTGGACTAACGCTAAAGAGATGAATAGGAGTTAAAGGTATAGAGGTAGACTTAGGCAAGGGGAACCCAATGCAGACAGGTAAGCAGATATAGACAGGCAAGCAGATGCAGACAGGTAGGCAGATGCTGACGGGTAGGCAGATATAGATAGGTAGGCAGATATAAATAGGTAGGCGATACAGACAGGTAGGCAATGCAAATAGGTAGGCAATGCAGATAGGTAAGCAGATATAGATAGGCAAGCAGATATAGACAGGTAGGCAGATGCTAACGGGTAGGTAGATATAGACAGGTAGGCAAATATAAACAGGTAGGCGATGCAGATAGATAGGCGATGTAGGCAGGTAGGTAAGTTAATAGATAGATAGGTAGAAGAGAACTATTGCTATATTATATTAAATTATCTAAAATAATATTATTTATTTTGCTAGCCTTATAAATAGCTTTAAAGTAGCTTTTATTTATTTAAAATATATTATTAGTATAAAAGAGGTAAATATAATCATAGTTGCCAAATGCGTAGATTACTGGCAGGTTACGCGCAGGCTGCGTGTCAAAAAAACACGACATAGGCTAGTCGGTCGAGTTGCCAAATGACCTCAACTGCGCGCCAATTGCGTCAACCACCAACCATTGAGGCCATTGAAAGGGTACCATATTTTGCCGATGTAGGCTATAAAGTAGTACCTTATTAATAACCTAAATAAGGGCTTTATTAAGCCTAGTTAAGCCCCTTTTAACTTGCCTATTTTTTTTTACTAAAAAGCTAAATAGAGGACTTTGTTTCTGTATTAACTACTATAAACTTAATAATATAACCCGCAAGGACCGCTACCTACTGCCCTTATTTAATAAGACTTTAACCTAAATAAGTAGAGCTAAGATCTTTACTAAGCTTAATATCTATTAGGCCTTTTACTAGATTAGAATGGACCCTAAATTAAAAGATCTTACTATATTTTAGACCTATTACGGAATATATAAATATAAAGTACTTCCTTTTAAACTAACTAACGGACTGGCTATATACTAGCGGTATATAAATAATATACTCTTTAACTACCTTAACGACTTCTATATAGCCTATTTAGATAATATTATAATCTACTCTAAGAATAAGTTAGAATATAAGGAGTATATCTATAAAGTCCTATAATGGCTCCACGAGGCTAGCCTCTAGGCTAATATTAGAATATTAGAATTTAGTGTTAAGCGTATAGAGTATCTAGGTGTTAGCAACTTAGTTAATTAAGGCATAAGTATAGCAAAAAGGGCGCATACAAGCCTGTATAATTAGATTGTCTATAAATAAGGATCTAAAGCTAGAGAAAGGAAAGGAGAAGAAGAGTAGCGCTAGTTAAAGTAGGGTTCTTTTATATGGTCCTCTAGTTATATAACTATAAGTTCTGCTAAGTTCTATTAGCCAAGTTCTACCGTTTTCTGCTAGAGCCGTAGCGTTACCTCCCCTTAGGCTTTATGTATCCGTATTATACCTATAGGGCGTTCTTATCTTTATGTTCTTCTAGTAGCTTATTATCTTTACTATACTGGCACTCTATTTACTTGTCTAGGTACTTTAGAGGTCTAGTTTATTAGGGTAATAGCTATAGAATTTTTAAAGCTTATGGGGACTGCTAATAAAGTTCTATATAGGGTACTAGGTAGGATCTAGGTTATAGCCTTTCTAGCTAACGCGTACTTTAGCGTTCTCCTTACTAGCTTATAGGCTAGTATTTCTTTAATTTCCTATTTATCGTCGCTATTAACTTAAATTAGTAGGAGAGGTTTATTCTTTTATCTAGGTAATAAGTTATTTACGGCTTTCTATAGCTTATCTAGTAAGAATTTAGAGTGGACCTTAATTAAATCTAGGAGCTTTACTTTATATAAGTTGTCTATCATTTTAAGGACCTTATATAGTCCTACTATCTAATAGTCTAGCTTATAGCTAGGCCGTTCTATCTTTTAGTTCTTTATTATAACCTAGACTATATCGCCTACAGTAAAGTCGGGCTCGCGTCTATACTTATTTACCTACTATTCTATTAATTTTTAGGCCTTTTTTAGGTTTGTATTGTTACGGCGCTGGTGGAAAATGGTGGATTATGGCAGTGGATTGTAGCGGATAATCGCAGACAGTTTTAGACAATCTCGGACAGTATTACGGTACTAGCAAATTGCCATAGATTGCGGTTATGTGACGCGAAGATCATATAAAACATTAAGCGGCGCTACTCTTCTTCTCCTTTCCTCTCTCTAGCTTTGGATCCTTATTTATAGACAATCCAATTATATAGGCTTGCGTGACCCTCTTACCATGCTTGTGCCTTAATTAACTAAGTTGCTAATATTATCCAAAGCTTATTATTACTCTTTCTTCCTAAAAAGGAACTTAAAAATATTTATTTATAAAACCATGAATAGAACAAGGACATAGAATAGGACCCTAAGGATATTACTAGGACTATAAGGATAGGACAGACCTAAGAACTAAAAGAATATAAATAGAACGCGAAACCTAAGAATAGGACACACACAGACTAGAATCCCTGGAAAATGAGTAAATACCAAAAATTACCTAAAACCCCTACTACTATGCTAAGAAATGCAGTAGCTGGCAAAGCCGCTGTAGAACCTGTAAATACCTCTAATAGTAAAACAGTTGCCATCTTAATCCCCTAGGAAGAGCTCGCAGCAGCTAATACTAAAATTAAACGGCTTTAAGAGCTGCTTAAAACTAGAGATACCCCTACACCTAGTAAGGAGTTATTAGACACCCAGAGACTTACTATAGTCCTTAAGGCCCTAGCCTAATGTATAGTATTAGCATTGTTATAGTCTGCGAAGGTTATAGACCTCCTATTACTTATAGACGGAATTGACCCTATATTTAATAACTAGAAGCTTTAATTGCAGGATAAGCTCAAAGTTAATACGGACCATTTCCCCACTACTTAAGCTAAGATGGCCTACGTCTTCGACTATACCGGTGGAGACGTATAGACGCACCTACGTCCGCGATACGCCTAGGACTTGGCAGATCCCTTTCTCTCTAGAGACAAGATAATTAACCACTTATCTTCCATCTACAAGGACCTCTTTAAGGTATAGAACGCCTACCTTGATTATAAAGCTCTTAATATAAAGACGACAAAGACCTTTTTAGCCTTTTAGACCCGCTTTCTATACCTAGCCGGCCAAGCCTAAATTCCCTATAAAGACCTAATGCCGGACCTCTTTAACAAGCTTACCCTAGACCTATAGCGCGCCGTACTGCCAGTTTTTACTACTATATAGACGCTAAAGGTACTTACGGACTACTGCCTATCTATTAACTAAGGCCTCTGTTAAATTAAGGCACGAGCTAAGTAGTATAAAGCTAGAAACTCTCTAAACCAAACCGCAAGCACTATACAAATAGCCCGTAATACTCTAGCACGATCTGCAACTCCTATAGCACCAGCCGTATAGCCCGCTATTAATTTAGTAGCTAGCTATATAGCTAGTTCTGCTGTGGGTCTGGCGCACACTTAGCCCAAATACAACGACCCCTATAAATAGGCCCTTAGTAATTAAGGAGCTTGCTTCTTATACGGCCAGAAAGACTATTTTATAAAGGATTGCTAGATAAAAGTAAAAATAGGCAAGGTTCTATTAATTTAGGAGAATAGTATAGAGTTGGAAAAAGAGGAACCCTAGAGAAAGACTCCTCTCTAGGGTTAAAAGGAATTGATATGTTACATATTAATCTAAGTCAACTAGTTGGTGGAAAAAGCTGCACTATCCCTTATACTTTATTTTGCAATAGATATTAAGTTTTAACCTCTGCTTTAGCTAACTTTAGAGTAAATGCCTTTGCCTTAATAGACACCTAGTGCGCTATAAAGCTAGCTAAATTTTTAAATGTGCCTTTTAAGGAACTGCCTAAACCAGTTCCTATTCACGGGTATAATAGACAAATAGGACCACCTATTATAACTATCTTACGGATCTACCTTCGTGTTAATGGACGAAGGTAATATAACATCCCCTTTCTTATTATAGACCTAGGAAGCCATAATATAATTTTAAAAAGAAAATGGCTAGCCTATTTAGGCTTACAGCTTAATATACAGAGTAGATGGCTTATTTGGCCTAAATCCCTACCCCTAACCCCTTCCTTTATAAAAGAAATCAGTATTATAATGGAAATCCTTATACGGCCCTAGATTAATACTATTTACTAAGCCGATGCTATGCGTAGGGACTAGGCCTTTGAGAAAGATATACAGCTTAATCTGTAATGGATTTGTATACTACACCGCCCCTAGACCACCTATGTTACGCCACCCGTACTAGAGATCTAGGAAATTAGTAGTGACCTAGCTAAGTCCCCTACGGAGAACTTAGGCCCTATATAGCTATAAAGGAAGGCCAGGAATACCGGACGCTATACTAAACTAATAGACTAGAAGGATAACTTATGGAAAATAGAATGTAAGCTAAGGAAGACTATAAACCCTATACCGCAAAATACGGCCTAATAAAAGTCCATAAAGAAACCTATGGACCTTCCCCTAGTTAATATCTGCTATATTGGCGCTGTAGGATTCTACTGGAATTTGGTCTAACCTAATACCATTGCCTTTACTACTAGCTTATATAAAATTAATTAAATAATTAAGGAAAAGGAAAGTGAGCTTAGTGGATAGGAAAGTAAGCTTATAGATAAGGAGCTAGTAGAATAGAAACTGCCCTATTAACACCAGAAATTTAAGGATGTATTCTTTAAGGCAGCGTCTAATATACTCCTACCTTATTAACCTTACAACTATAAGATTAAGATTAAGCTAGATAAGGAAGACACCCTTAGTTATAGCCCCCTTTATTAGCAGTCTACTGCCAAATTATAGGCTATAAAGTAATACCTTATTAATAACCTAAATAAGGGCTTTATTAAGCCTAGTTAAGCCCCTTTTAACTCGCCTATTTTCTTTGCCAAGAAGCTAAATGGAGGACTTTATTTCTGCATTAACTACTATAAACTTAATAATATAACCTGTAAAAACCGCTACCTCCTGCCCTTACTTAATAAGACTCTAGCTTAAATAAGTAGAGCTAAAATCTTTACTAAGCTTAATATCTATTAGGCTTTTTACCGGATTAGGATAGACTCTGGATTAGAAGACTTTACTATATTTTAGACCTATTACGGAACATATAAATATAAAGTACTTCCCTTTGGACTAACTAACGGACTAGCTATGTACTAGTAATATATAAACAATATACTCTTTAACTACCTTAACGACTTCTATACGGCCTACTTAGATAATATTATAATTTACTCTAAGAATGAGTTGGAATACGAGGAGTATGTCTATAAAGTCCTATAACAGCTCTAAGAGGCTGGCCTCTAGGCTAATATTAGGAAATTGGAATTTAGTGTTAAGCGTATAAAGTACCTAGGGTTTATTATTAGTATAAATGGAATTAAGGTAGACCTAGAAAAGATAGCTATAATTAACTAATGGATACCCCTAAGGACTGTAAAGGGGGTGTAGTTATTTTTAGGGTTCTGCAACTTCTACTAACACTTTATTAAAAACTATAGTAGAATTGCTTAGCCCCTAAGCCAACTTACCTATAAGGACTAGCCCTTTTACTTTAATACCATATATAGGCAGGCCTTTAATGAGCTTAAGAAACAACTGGTCTCTACTCCCTTGCTCGCCCACTTTGACCTAAAATGGCCCTTAATGCTAGAAACTAATGCCTCAGACAGCATTATAGCTGGCGTTTACTCCTAAAAGCAGATAAATGGAAAATGGTACCCTATTACTTACTATTTAAAGACTATAATAGATGCTAAGCTAAACTACCCAATTTATAATAAAGAAATGCTGGCCATTATCTCTAGCTTTTAGTACTGGCGAATATAGTTAGAAGGAGCCCCTAAGCCTATTTAAGTAGTTTTAAACTATAAAGCTCTGGAATATTTTATAATAACAAAGGCCCTTATAGCCTGGTAGGTATGCTAGGCGGAGGTCCTATCCCAGTTTAACTTTCTAATTATGTATAGGCTAGATGCTACTAACCGTGTAAATGCTCTTATAAGGCGTAAATAGGACTTAGATAATTAGGCAGCTATAAAGATCTTATTATAGACTTAGACGCTACTATAACTAGAATGCCTTAACCTCTAAATATAGGCAGAACTAAATACGGACCCTTTAAGTGCTAAGATATATTCTGTTAATTTTATAGAACTTAACCTTATTAATAAACTGCTATAGGTAAACCATACGGCCCCTTCTCTATAGAAGTATTGTAAAAAGGTAAAGGATTCTACTAGTCTATGGTCCCTGGAAAACAAACTACTTAAGCACTAAAAACGGCTAGTAGTAGTAGAGAAATAGAATTTATAGACTTAGCTTATTACTAAAGTATATACTTAGGTCTCTATGGCCTACCCTAGAAAGAACAAGACCTGTAAGATTATTGGTGACCGTTACTACTGGCCTGGAATGGTTATAGATATTAACCGCTATATACAGAACTGTGATAACTGCTGTAGGTCTATAATTCCACAAGATAAGACCCTAGGGCTATTAAAGCCACTCCTAATACTAAAACGCCTCTAGCAGTATATCTCTATAGACTTTTATAAGTTACATACGGACCGCAATGGATATAATATGGTTATAATCCTAGTTAATTGCTTTGGCAAGCGCCTGTTCTTAATCCCCTATTATAAGAATATTAATGCTAAAGAGGCGGCCTAACTGTATATTTACTATGTCTACCAAATTTACGGACTACTAGATACTATTATATCCGACCATAGGCTGTAGTTTATATTAGCCTTTTAGAACAAGTTTACCTAGATCCTAGGTATTAGGCTAAAGCTCTCTACAGCATACTACCCCTAGATAGACGGTTAGATAGAGATTGTAAATTAATACTTAGACTAGAGACTCCGGCCCTTTATTAACTACTTTTAGGATAACTAGAGCGAACTACTATTTATAATAGACTACGCCCAGGCAACCCTACCCTATAACTCTACGGGGTTTGCACCTATTTAGCTAGAAATGGGATACTTACCTTATATAAGCTTTGACTGGGAAAGACTAAAAGGACTATAAACCATGCGCAAAAAACTATCTTATAAGGAAGCACAGCAATATGCTAGACGCTTAGAAGAAGTATAGACGGTAGCCTATAAGAACCTAGAGAAGGCCTAGAAATTAATAGAATAGTAGGCAAATAAGTATAGGCGCAAGCCTAACTTTACTATAGGCGATAAGGTCTAGGTTATAACAAAGAACTAGAAGATAGAACGGCCTAGCCGTAAGCTAGACTATAAGATGGTAGGACTGTATAAGATCCTTAATAAAGAAGGCAACTTATACAAGGTTAAACTCCTAGACTTAATTAAAGTCCACCCTATTTTCTTACTAGATAAGCTATGGAAAGCTGTAAATAACCTACTACCTAGATAAAAGAATAAGCCTCTACTACTAATTTAAGTTAATGGCGACGATAAATAGGAAGTTAATAAAATACTAGCCTATAAACTAGTATAAGGAACGCTAAAATACCGTGTCTAATAGAAAGGTTGCAATCTAGACCTAACCTAGTACCCTGCTTAGAATTTTATAGGTTGCCCCTAGAAGCTTAAAGAGTTCTATAACCAATACCCTAATAAGCTAGGACCCCCAAAGTATCTAGACAAGTAGATGGAGTGCTAGTATAGCGAAGATAATAAGCTACCTGTTAAGTATATAGATAAGAACACCCCACGGATATAAATACGGACATATAAAGCCTAAGGGCAGGCTTTTTTAGAGGGGGGGGTAATGTTACGGCGCTGGTGGAAAACGGTGGATTATGGTAGTGGATTGTAGCGGACAATTGCAGACAGTTTTAGATAATCTTGGACAGTATTACAGTACTGGCAAATTGCCGTAGATTGCGGTTACGTGACGTAAAGATTGCATAAAATATTAAGCGGCGCTGCTCTTTTTCTCCTTTCCTCTCTCTAGCTTTGGATCCTTGTTTATAGACAATCCAATTGTATAGGCTTGCGCGACCCTCTTGCCGTGCTCGTGCCTCGATTGACTGAGTCGCTAATATGTATGGACTACTTTCTAGGCTTCTTCTAAGCGTTTAGCGTAATTCTAGGCTTCCTTATAAGATAGTTTTTTGCATATAGTCTATAGCCCTTCTATTCTTTCCTAGTTAAAGCTTATATAGGATAAGTACCCTATTTTTAGCTAGATAGGTATAAATCCTATAGAGTTATATGGTAAGGTAGCCTAGGCGTAGTCTATTAAAGGTAGTAGTTCGGCCTAATTATTCTAAAAGTAGTTAATAAAGGGTTAAAGTCTTTAGTCTAAATACTAGTTTATAATCTCCATCTAGCCATTTATCTAGGAGTAGTATACTATAGAAAGCTTTAGCCTAATGCCTAGAATTTAGGTAAACTCGTTCTAAAAGGCTAATATAAATTACGGCCTATAATTAAATATAATAGGATCTAGTGGTCCGTAGATGCGGTAGATATAGTAGATATATAGTTAGGCCACTCTTTTAGCATTAATATTCTTATAATAGGGAATTAAAAATAGGCGCTTGCTAAAGCGGTTAACTATAACTATAGCCATATTATATCTATTATGGTCTATTGTCGGTATACTTTAACACAGTGTAATGGACGTAGTGTACGTGCAGTGCGGTATGTAGTTGGATTTTTGAGGTTCTATATACACGCCTACCCATTTCCACTATAAAGATATTAGTTTTGCTTACCGCCCTCAGCCAAGCCAATAGCGATTTTCCATGCCCGGTATGGAAAATCCTAATTAGTCCGCTTAATAATAGAGCCGGCGGAATTCTACACCGCTACCTAATAGAATTCTACTATATTCTGCCTACCTGTCTTCCTCTGCTATATTCTGCCTACCCATCTTCCTATACTGGCAACTCTTTAAATACTAGGAAACCAATAGAACCTCTTTTATAATAGTAAGTGTATTTTAATATATGACTGCTTTTAACTTCTTTGTGTTAAATCTCCTTTTATATTAAATGTCCTTCCGTTCCACCCACTCCATAGCCTACAGTTTTAAGTAATTGGTATTAATTAACTTCTTAAGAGCCGTAGATATCTTGCTTTTAGTTATTAAGTTAGCAGGGTTGCTATTACCGTTAATCCACTTAACTTCTGTAATCTCTCTGCGCTTATATAACTGACGAAGACATATAACGTCTATTATAAGGCATTTCTCTTGTGTAGTGCCTAGCTTAATAAGACATTTATAGAGTAATTTTAAGTTAGTGTAAAGTATAAGTAGGAGTTTAATTTATAGGAGTTGTTTAATAGTTGACTTAATTACGGCGCTGATATTAAATCCGTGGGCTATTACGTAGAGTTCTAAGGCTAGTACGCTTCTAGTAACTCTCTTACACTTAATTAATAACCAGTAGATAATATTAGCCTTGTATAACACGTCCTCTAATACTAGTATATATCCTATTTATAACAAGAGGTCCTTATTATTGGCGAATAAGGCGTTAGTAAAAGTAAGTAAGCGTAATATATTAATGTCCAATTTGATAAATGTAAGGCCTCTTATTAGATTGTTAGTCTACAGTTATAGTTATTTATTAAGTGCTATAACATTTTCCTTCTTAGGGTTAATTACCTAGGCAGTAAAAGAGAGATTAAAGAAAGCTTCTGGTTAATATATAGAGGCAACATATACACCCCTTGCGCGTTACGTAACGTATTATTCCTTTATAGTTAGTGCATTACGGACAATGCCTCTTAAGCTTATAGTTATAGCTATTTTGCCAAGGTGGACCGTATTTAGGTTCTTACACTAGTATTTCTGGGTTATTGTAATATTGCCTTCCCGAGAGAGTTAAATAATACATCCGTTAAATTTAAGTGACTGCTTAACCGTAAGTTGCTTGCGCTCTTTTACAAGAAAGTAAGCCTTTTCTAAATATTGTTGCTCTGCGTCTATAAAGGTAGTATTGGCTAGGAAGAGAGTATTATTAGTTTAAAGGCTAACAATGCCAAAGTAGTTAGAGGTGTTGCTCTATAAGAGGCAAGGGTCGTATATTAATGAGTTTATATTTAACTCCTTAATATAATAATTGTGGTAGGTTGTAAACTAGTAATTACCTGCTTCTAGAATACCGTATAAAGGCTTAATTACCTTTAGGATTAAGTTCTTTCTAATGCCTAGTTGGCTTCCCAGTTTGTAAGGTAGTTAGATATAGAAGTCTTAATTTAGCTTTGTAAGAGACTGGACATACGCCTAGGAGATATCTTGTAGGTATAACTGTGTGCCGTTGCCTTGTAGTATTGCTACAATGTATAGAATAAGGCATTAGCTGGCTTATTGAATAGTAGGTGACTGGGTTAGTATAATACCCTTTTTAGGATCGTTGTACGCTTAGGGGTCGTTCGGTTGCGAACTGACGCCAGATCAGAATCTCTTGTATCAGTGCGTCTTTTAGTGTTGACCGTTTTGTAACTAGTGGCGGCTACTACCTTGGCTCAGTTAAAGCTGTAATTAAGCCGACTGTTCGGTAAGCCTCCAGATTAAAGCCTCCAGATTGAAGCCTTCAGATTGAAGCCCAGAATCTGACGTCGCACAGTGAGCACTTCTACTGCAGCCTCTATCGTGACCCCCTACTATGGCTCCTCCTCCTCAATCGACACCCTCGACGCCCTCCCCCAGCTTCCGTAGAGGCCGAAGTAGAGCTACCGCGACACCTGCGACGCCCGTGATACTCGCGACGCCTGCGAATGCAAAGAAGCCGTGTATAAGATGAACTACCGAGATGGAGGAGGCGATGTTGGAAGGCCTTATTAACGCCGTTTAGAAAGGATATCGCGTAGATAGCTCTTACAAAGTTAACAGCTGGAAGCTTGCTCTTAATTATACACAAGCTGTTGCCTAACAGTTAATTACTATAAAGCAGCTTAAGAGCAAGCACGATACTCAGAAGAAGGAGTGGAAGATGTGGAAGGAGCTCTGCGCTTTCTCTGGCTAGGGGTGGGACAAAGACAAAGGCGTGCCCATAGCAAGTAAGGAAGTTATGGAGACGTACTTTGAGGCCAATCCTAACACTATAAAGTTTCGTTATACACTACCTGCTTTCTTAAATATACTGCAGGAGCTCTTTAATGGATTCCTTACAATAGAAAGTAATACGAGATTAATTAATAAGATAATTGAGAGTTGTATAGACCCTAAGATTCTCGCAGGTATAGCCTTACAGGCAGCGGATTTAGTAAGTAAGGAAGATAAGGAGGAAGGCGAGGAGGAAGATAATAAGGACTTTAAGTTAGAATTAGCTTAGGGCTCTCTTAAACGCAGTTAGTTAAGCTTACCTTCCGTTAATCGCTCTGGTACTCCTTTTATACCAGAATCTTCCTTAATACTGAGTTAAGCTTCCTTATTAGCGATTAGGAAGCGGGCTATTTAATAGGCTACTAGAGAGGCTGAAACTAGTAGGAAGCGTTAGCAAGGATAGCAAATTGTAGATATACTTGAGGAGATGGTAGAGCAAGTGATTAGAGAAATAAGAGCCACTAGACATTTAATTGCGTAGAAGTCTCCTCAAGAGAAGGCTTCTATAGAGTTTATTAGTGAGTTCAGTTATCTAGATTTGACGCAGTAACTAGTTGTCTTGCGAGCCTTTGAGACCAAGTCAACTGCTAGATTGTTTCTTGTAACAGCTAGAATAGGAGAGCTTCGGCGGAGCTTGATTAACAATATTCTTACTAGTAGAAGGGAGGCCAATTAGAAAGGCGAGCTTAAGACGAGATTTGGGCAAGATTTGAATGAGATTTGAGTTTGGTTTTAGATGAGATTTAAGCTTGATTTTAGGCGAGATCTAGGCAAGATCTAGATAAGATTTTGGTTATTTTTTGGCACCTTACTATATAGGCTATTAAGGAGCAATATAGAAAGGGAAAATACATAGATTTCTATTATAAATACAGCAAATCTAATATAGATCTCTATGTAATTGGCCTACCAATTGCCTGGCAGTAACTCTCCCATATAAGCTATGCAATTGTATTACGCCTTTGGTTCATGCCTATATTACTCTCTTTATCTATAAGCCTCCCGTCTTCCTTATTTATCTCTTTATCCTCTACCATTGGAAAGCTATCTAAGTTATCCGGATTATGTATATTAATGAAGTTATAAACTGCCGTTAAAGCATATACTGCCTCAATCTGCGTTCTTAAAGGCATATTACGCCTGCCGGCTTTAAAGAATCTAAACCAATTCTTAAAAACACCTATTATACGCTCTACTATGTTCCTTAACGCCGCATGCCGAAGATTAAAAAGCTCCTTTGCATTTTAAGGCTTTATATTTACCTACGCCTATTTATAAAGATGATATCGCACGCTACGGTAGGGAGTAAGCGTTATAGGTATGTTGGAGTACCTGGCATCTGCAACATAGTATTTACTAGGTAAGGCTTTAAATCCTTTGACTTTAGCAGAGCTAATTACTCTACTATTGTAAGCCATACCCTCCTATCCAGCTAGAACATATATAAAGTTCATCTGGAAGTTAACAGCTATAAGTATGTTCTGCATTAATCCTCCCTTCCTACTACACTAGGGAGCCTATATTGTATAGCCGCCCGTAATAGAAATAGGAAAATAAGTATTATTAAGGGCTCTAATATAATCGGTAAAGAAAGGATATTGTTTAGGGTTATTTATAATCTCTTCCGGAGTAATATTTTTAGGAAGCTATATAACTTCCTTATACAATTTTAGAAGGCTAGGAAGGACTTTATACACGGCTCTATAGGGCAGTAAATTAATATAGGAAGTTTAGCTAGTGGCTAAATACTTACTGGTGGATTGTCGCGGATAAGTGCTGAGTTACCTTACTTAGTAACCTATACAAGGCATTGTTACTAAATATTATTAGGAATATTATAAGCTTCTTAGCTGCTAATAGAAGCTTTGTATCCTTAAGGCCGCCATATACCTATAGCTAATTAAGGAGCTTCTTAAACACGTTGGGCTTTATCCGGGTAATATTTAAAAGTTATGCCTCATGGCCATAGAGCAATTGCGTTGTCCACCTCGTGCCTCTCTAAATATCAGTATGCTGAGTACAAACACCGCGCGGAAGTAATATCATTGCAATTATAAGAGTTAAGATGAGGACGTTATAAAATACATACAGGCGCGACTGAAAGAGCGTCGCGATTAGGGTGGGTGGAGTTGCTATATTACAAGCAGTCGTCAGTTGGGCGCCTTAGATTTAAACTAGAGTTAAACTAAGGAGCTTTGAGCTCCTTATTAAACTGACGCCAAGAGCCTTAGTTTAACTACTACATACGGTATAGCTTTTAAATTTAACGCGCTTACCGATCTAGAGGAGCTTTAGATTAGAAAGTCGTCAGATTAACCGAACGGTCGCGTCAGAATCAGATTTGAGCTTCAGATCGGTTCTGTTCTAAAGCCTTCAGATTTAATCTAAAGGTGCAACCGAACGACCCCTTAGATAACAAGTCTTGATTTTTTAAAGGCTTTATTAATACTAGGGTTCTTAATCTTATCTACAAATTATAAGTTAAAGATTCTGACTCCTGCTAGTATATCCTAAGGGTTAATTATCTTAAATATACCCTTTTTAATTAGTTCTGTAATTTCCTTTTAACGGGACGTCTTAAACTGCTTATAGTTGCTATCCTCTTGTAAGAATATAGTAATGTTGGCGGTATTAACATAAGGGGGATACTTGTGAGGTCTTCCTCTTCCTTGGCAAGGTGGTTATACTTCTACAGTTTTAGTAGAGGACGGTTTCTATATAGAGACGGTTTCTGTAGATGGTTTGTATATACAGACAGTTTTATTAACTTAAATATTATTAACTTGGGTGCAGTTACCTTAAATATCTTTAGCTTAAATATTTCTAGGGTTTGTTAAGTACGGTTTAACAGTAGTACTGCGGAACTTTATAGGGCCGCTAGGTAGATTAACAGCACACGTTTCCCCCTTAATATTTAGTAGATTATATAGTCCTGCCCAGTATCCAGGTTATCCTATATTGCCTTCTCTTTAGACTAGTACCAAAGAGTTAAGGGGTAGATTATAAATTGCGGTAGTGCTGGGGCCATTACGCATATTAAGTGCATCTGCGACCTGGCGCTCCACTTATATCTTCTTTACTTTCTCTATAGCTTTCTTAAATACAATTGCACGCTATATTACTGTAGGTAAAGGTGCGTCGGACTCTGTTATTTAGGGGTACGCTCTAAATACCAATAGTGTAGGTATTAGGCCGTCTGGTCCTATGGAGTTGTTAATTGCTTTAAAGGCTATTTACAGTGCTATATCCTTATTAATTCCTGGTATCTTAGAAGTGATAATATGGTATATACATTGTAAGGGGCCGTAGTAACGCTCTACTATGCTGATTAAGTTATGAGCTTTAACCAGTACGCTCTTTATGGTAGTGCCTATGTTAGTCATATATTACTTAAACTCTCTACTAATAAAGTTCTTACCTACGCCGTGTGCAATTATATCTGGGGGGCCTAGGTATATATCAATCCAGCACGCTTGTAATATATCCCATATATGCTTGGCGCTGATATTCTATAGCCATCTACCTACTTAAAATTAGGTGCCTTTATTAACAATATAAAGTATAGGCTTGCCGTTAATATATATGATGTTAATAATAATACAGTAGTTAAAATTAACGTCGTCTTTTAAGGTAAATCTAAATCTGCCTAGTAACTTTCCGTGCTTTTAATAGTACAAGCAGTAGCGGGTAATATACTTAAGGGTCTTATAATTGGCATCGTTTTTATGGCTAGCGCAGTCCAATATTCTTTTAAGTTGCTCTACTAACGGATGTTTAAAGCGTTGGTATAGGCGTCACAATTCTATATTAGTTAAGTAGCATGGGTTTTGGTTAAAAGACTCTATAATAAATATATGCAATAAAGTATTCCATAGTAGAAATGGGTGTCCAAATTAGTGTATAACTAGTACGGTCTTTAAGGGGGCTATTAGGACATTCTTTAAGTTGTTAAAGTATACTTGTAAGTTGTTTATATCTGCTAAGCAAAGTAAGAAGGGGGTATTAACTTTAATAATATGAAACTCCGCTATACCTATTAGTGTTGCTACCTTAATAGCACTAATAGAAGATGTAGAACCTATTCCAAACTATACGCTAACTGTGCCTCTTATAGACTTATTTAACTATACTTTACTAATCTTCTAAAGTGCAAGAAACTAACTATATCCTACTATAGAACGTTTAGAGGCTCTAGTGTCAATTATTATACCTATAAACTTTATAGAGGTATAGCGTGAGGCTATATTATACGCAAATAGGTCTATATTAGTAGGGAGTGCATCTATTATAGTATTAATGGTTATAACTGCGTGGCTATATGCTCTGTTAGCTAGTTCTGACGCTGTAGCGGTTGTATTATCTAGTTTAATCTTACCGTACGAAGTGTAGTATACCGTGGCCTAGTTATCCTTGTCTAATAGGGTGCTAGAGTCCATGTCAACTACTAAAGCGTTAAATATGTTGGTAATCTTATTATCCTTATTATTATCCTCATTATTGTCGCCTTCGTAATCTATAATATATTACTTTATTCGCTTCTAAAAGCGGTCCTTAAACTTATTCTTAAACTTAGTCTTAAACTTTTCTTGCTTCTCTTTAGTATGTTTTTATAAGCAATATCCTTCCTTGTTATATATAAAGCAATGTGGTTTCTATTAGTTGCGGTTATATAGGGGGTTACTATAGTTGCTGCGGTTGTTATAGTTATAGTTATTATCTCTTCTATAGAATAATTGGTCTGTAAAAAAAGTTTGTGTCTTCTCTGTATGCTCTTTCTTATATACTATAATAGATAATTAAAGTTTATTAATAAGGGCTCTAAGGTTATCTGGTAGGTTAGAGACTGCATATCTATATACTAGTATTCCCTGGTAAGAAGTGACAATTTTATTATAAAGGAAGTCTATGGGTTGTAAGGTGGATCTAAGGCCGTACTATAGTTAACAAAGTCTATAAATTAGTAATTGGAGGCATTTGCTTATAGACTTATCTGTATTTTCTGCCTTTACTATTATAAGTATAATGGTATTCTACTTGTCTAGGTTCTTATATTAAAATCCTGGTCCTTTAAAGAAATTCTAAAGATGCTTATAAGCTTTAGCAAATAATAGGTAGGATAGTTGGTTTGTATAGAAGTGGTCTAAAGTTAGTCCTTTTAATATAGTAGGGAATACCTTAAGGTAGGCTTCTTGGGGTACATCCGCTTAATTACAGATATTATAGAATATTATTAATTTATAGTTAAGACTTTTATTTGTGCCACCGTATTTCTGCTCCTCTATATATATCTTGGCTATATTTACAATTTCCTTTCTATAGCCGGTTGTAGTAATAGGGCAGTTCTCCTTGTCTGTAGGTTATACGTAGAGTTGCTATATTGTTATTGTAGATTAAGGCATAACAGATAGTATAAAGGTGGAGGTAGTTATAAGTTAAGGTATAATAGATGGTGTGGAGGTAGAGGTAGTCGGTATACTAGTTAGTTAGGTTGTAGTAGCTTTAGCTTATTATTACTCCTCTAAAGTGCCCTTTATTATATATACCTTAATTAATTTAGATAGCGTTGGTCCGTACTTATTATTAGCTAATTTAATCATCTCTCTGCTCTATTTAGTTTAGTCTTCTTCTTATGCTATTTTGTGTAAAGACTAAGGGAGCGTTTTGCCTTATTTATGGTTAACATTAACCTATACCCCTCTAATATTTAGGCAATTATATAGTTGCTAAAGCTAGTATAAGGGGATTTACGTAAAGATATCGACTGTAAAGTCCTTAAAATCTCCCTAGAACGATTCCCAGAGTATTAAGTCTAGCTGGTTGTATATCTCCATGTATATGTATATCTTGCATCATATGTAGTTAGTCAGCTCATCCTTGGTAACTTCTATTGGGTTAATTTCATCTTCCTATTTGGCTGCTTCTTCCTCCCAGTCCTTCTCTATTCCTAATATTTTATGTTTTATATATTATTTGGGTGGGTAAGGGTAAGGGTGAGGATATTTATAGGGTAAAGGTAGTGGAACGGTTAAGGAGGTGGTTAAGGAGGCAGTTAGGTAGGATAAGGTGTTTTGCGCAGTAGTCCTCTGGAATAGATAGAACGAGATATCTAGTAGTTATTGTGGATACCAGACAAGTACTTCTAGGTGGTTTCTCTTCTTCTCTTTAACTAAAACAGACCAATATAAAAGGTAGATAAGTGCAACTATCTTCTAATCTACTGCAAGGTGGACAGTATAACTGTCTTCTAAGCCATCTGCGTATTTTCTAATCTATGCGCGCTTACTAATTAGTGTTGGTATACTTTAACACAGTATAATGGACGTAGTGTACGTGCAGTGCGATGTATAGTTGGATTCTTAAGGTTCTATATACACGCCTACCCATTTCCACTATAAAGATATTAGTTTTGCTCACCGCCCTCGGCCGAGCCAATAGTAATTTTCTATGCCTGGTATGGAAAATCCTAATTGGTCCGCTCAACGATAGAGCTAGTAGAATTCTATACCGCCACCTAATAGAATTCTGCCATATTCTGCCTACCCATCTTCCTACATCTATAGATAGCTTATAAAAATCTATAAAAATATACTATTAGGGCGCTCTAGTATTAGGAGTAGTTTTAATAGTTCTAGGGTTTTATCTTATAGAATTATAGACCTATAGTAGTTATTACAGTTTTATATATAGCAATTAATATTTATAACTATTTTAGGCTAATAGTAATAGTCGCTAATAATTTTATAGATTTTTTTTAGGGTAAGCTATAGAGACCTAAGTATACGCTTCCGTAATAAGCTAGGTCCATAAGTTCTATTCCTTAGCTATTACTAGCCGTTTCTTATATTTAAACAGTTTATTTTTAAGGGACTATAGGCTAGTAATATCCTTTATCTTTTTGCGGTACTCCTATAAAGAAGGGGTTATATAGTTTACCTATAGCAGTTTATTAATAAGGTTAAGTTTTATAAAGTTAATAGGATATATCTTAGCGTTTAAAGAGTTTATATTTAGTTTTGTTTATATTTAAGAGTTAAGGTGCTCTAGTTATAGTAGCGCCTAGGTCTATAATAAGATCTTTATAGCTGCCTAGCTATTTATATCCTATTTATACCTTATAAAAGCGTCTATATAGTTAGTAGTGTCTAGCCTATATATAATTAGGAAGTTAAATTAAGATAGGGTATCTGCCTAGCGCGCCTATTAGGCTATAAGGGCCTTTATTATTATAAAATACTTTAAGGACTTGTAATTAAAAACTACTTAAATAGACTTAGGGGTGCCTTTTAGTTAGGCTCGCTAATGCTAAAAGCTAAAAATAATAGCTAGCATTTCTTTATTATAAATTAGGTAGTTTAGCTTAGCATTTATTATAGTCTTTAAATAGTAAGTAATAGGGTACTATTCTCTATTTATCTGCTTTTAGGAGTAAATACTAGCTATAATACTATCTAAGGCATTAGTTTTTAGCATTAAGGGCTATTTTAGATTAAAGTAGGTAAGTAAGGGAGTAGAGACTAGTCGTTTCTTAAGCTTATTAAAGGCCTATCTATATATAGTATTAAAGTAAAAGGGCTAGTTCTTATAGGTAAGTCGGCTTAGGGGCTAGGTAATTTTACTATAGTTCTTAATAAAGTATTAGTAGAAGTTATAAAAACCTAAAAATAACTATATCCACTTTATGGTTCTTAGGGGTATCTATTAATTAATTATAGCCGTCTTTTTTAGGTCTACCTTAATTTTATTTATACTAACAATAAACCCTAGGTACTTTATACGCTTAATATTAAATTCCAATTTCCTAATATTAGCCTAGAGGCCGGCCTTATAGAGCCGTTATAGGACTTTATAGATATACTCCTCGTACTCTAACTTATTCTTAGAGTAGATTATAATATTATCTAGGTAGGCTATATAGAAGTTATTAAGGTAGGTAAAGAGTATATTATTTATATATTACTAGTATATAGCCAGTCTATTAGTTAGTTTAAAAGGAAGTACTTTATATTTATATATTCCGTAATAGGTCTAAAATATAGTAAGACCTTTTAATTTAGGGTCTATCCTAATCTAGTAAAAAGCCTAATGGATATTAAGCTTAGTAAAGATCTTAGCTCTACTTATTTAGGTTAAAGTCTTATTAAGTAAGGATAGTAGGTAGCAGTCCTTATGGGTTATATTATTAAGTTTATAGTAGCTAATACAGAAACAAAGTCCTCTATTTAGCTTTTTGGTAAAAAGAATAGGCGAGTTAAAAGGGGCTTAACTAGGCTTAATAAAGCTCTTATTTAGGTTATTAATAAGGTACTGCTTTATAGCTTATAATTTAGTAGTAAACTACTAATAAAGGGGGCTATAGCTAAGTATATTTTCCTTATCTGGCTTAATTTTAATCTTATAGTTATATAGTTAGTAAGGCAGGAGTATATTAAATGCTATCGACTCGCAGGCGCCTTGTAGGCGCTAGCAGGCAAGTCCTAAAAGGTAGGGAGATAGATCACGGGGTTTTCTCATATAGAGTTTTCTCCCCATATGTATATAAGGAGTAGTCTGTATAGGCCCAATAGGGATCTAAATTAGACGTTAAGCAATAAATTACTATTATTAAATGCTATCTTAGAAAACACGGTTTTAAATTTCTAGTGTTAATAGGGTAGTTTCTATTCTACTAGCTTCTTATCTATAAGCTCGCCTTTTTATTTATTAAGCTTATTTTCCTTTTCCTTAATTATTTAATTAATTTTATATAAGCTAGTCGTAAAGATAATAGTATTAGGTTAGACTAAGTTCTAGTAAAACCCTACGCGCTAATATAGTAGATATTAACTAGTGGGGGGTCTATAGATTTCTTTATAGACTTTTATTAGGCCATATTTTACGGTTTAGGGTTTATAATCTTTCTTAACTTCTATTTTATCTTTTATAAGTTATTCTTCCGGTTTATTAGTTTAGTATAACATCTAATATTTCTTATAGTTCTTTATAGCCATATAGGGCTTAAGTTCCCTACAGGGAGCTTAGCTAGCTTATTATTAATTTTTTTAATTTTTAGTATAGGTAGTATAATATAGGTAGTCTAGGGCGGCGTAATATATAGATCCGTTATAGGTTAAGCTATATGTCTTTTTTAAAAGCCCGGTCCCTTTATATAGCATTAGCCTAGTAAGTAGTATTTATTTATAGCCATATAAGATTTTCTATTATAATGCTAATTTCTTTTATAAAGGAAGGTGTTAGGGGTATAGTTTTAGGCTAGATAAGCCGTCTATTCTATATATTAAGCTATAAGCCTAAATAGGCTAGCTATTTTCTTCCTAAAATTATATAATAGCTTCTAAGGTCTATAATAAGGAAGGGGATATTATACTATTATAATTTATTAATACGGAGGTAGATCTATAAGATAGTTATAATAGGTGGCCCTATTTATCCATTATACCTATAAATAGAAATTGGTTTAGGCAGTTCTTTAAGAGACGTATTTAAAAGGTTAGCTAGCTTTATAGCATACTAGGTGTCTATTAAGGCAAAGGTATTTACTTTAGAGTTAGCTAAAGCAGAGGTTAAAACTTAATATTTATTACAGAATAAAGTATAAGGGATAGTATAGCTTCTTCTACTAACTAGCTAACCTAAATTAATATATAATATGTTAATCCTTTTTAACTCTAAAAAGGAGTCTTTTTTTAGGATTTCTCTTTTTCTAGCTCTATACTATCCTCCTAAATTAATAGGACCTTATTTATCTTTGCTGCTATTAGGCAGTTTTTTATAAAATGGTTTTTTAGCTATATAAAAGTAAGCTCCCTAATTACTAAGAGCTTATTTATAGGGGTTACTATATATAGGCTAAGTCTATATTAGGCCAATAGTAGGACTAACTGCGTAACTAGTTACTAGATTAACAGCGGTTTAAATAGTTAATATTATAGGAGTTACAGCCCATACTAGGATACTATTAGCTATTCTTATATTACCTATAGTCTGGTTTAAAGGGTTCTTAGCTTTATATCGCTTAATATATACCTTAATTTAATAGAGGCCTTAATTAATAGCTAAGCACTGGTTTATTAGTTCCTTTAGTGTCTATATAGTAGTAAAGACTAGTAGTATAGCTTGCTATAGGTCTAAGGTAAGCTTATTAAATAGGTCTAGTAGTAGATCTTTTTAGGGGATTTAAGCCTAGCTGGCTAGGAGTAAAAAACGGGTCTAAAAGGCTAAAAAAGTCTCTATTATTTTTATATTTAGGTCTTTATAGTTAAGGTAGGCGTTTTATACTTTAAAGGGGTCCTTATAAATAGAAGATAAGTAGTTAATTATTTCTTTTTTAGAGATAAAGGGGTTTACTAAGTCCTTAGCGTATTACAGGCGTAGGTATATTTAGGCATCCCTACTAGTATGGCTAAAGATATAGGCCATTCTAACTTAAGGGGTAGAAAAGTGGTCCGTATTAACTTTAAGCTTATTCTATAATTAGAGTTTCTAGTTATTAAAGGTAAGATTAGCTCTATTTATAAGTAATAGGGGGTCTATAACCTTTACGGACCGCGACAGTATTATATAGGCCTTAGAGGATCTACTAAGGCACTAAAATAGGGCCTATAGGGCCGTAGTAAGTCTCTAGGTATCTAATAATAACTTATTATTAGATATAGGGGTATCTCTAGCTTTAAGCAGCTTTTATAGTTATTTAATTTTAGTATTAGCTATTATAAGCTCCGCCTAAGAGTTTAAGATAGTAATTATTTTACTATTAGAGGTATTTAAGGGCCCTATAGCGGCTTTGCTAGCTACTATGTTTCTTAGCATAGTGGTAAGGGCATTAGGTAATTCTAGGCAATTTCTTTAGGGGGTTCTAGTCTATACGTGTCTAGTTCTTAGGGATCTTTTTATATTCCTTATATTTTTAGGGGTTTATCCTATCCTTATAGTCCTAGTAATATCCTTAAGGTCCTAGTAATACGTCCTTATGCTATTTATAGTCTTATAAATATATTTAAGTTCCTTTTTAGGAAGAAAGAGTAATATAAGCTTTAGATAATATTAGTAACTTATTTAATTAAGGTATAAGTATAGTAAGAAGAGCGTATATAAGTCTATATAATTGGATTATTTATAAATAAGGATCTAAAGCTAGAGAAAGGAAAGGAGAAGAAGAGCAGCGCTGTCACGGAGTAAGTATAAGCGACGATAATATATAGCGAAGTAGATATTATTAAGCTATGTATATAAACTGTGTAATAAGGTCAGGACGTTATGTAAGGAGAGAAGGTAAGGAAACGGGAAGAAAGGGGTATATATCGTTAACTTAGTTGCTTAGTTAACACGTGCATGGGGCAGAATAGGCTTCGGGTCGTGGTCCTGGCAGAACTTAGCAGAATTTGGTGGACTTGGCAGAACATGGCAGAACGCGACAGATTGCCGTCAGATTGCCGTAGATTGCGGTCGGTCTCTTCTTACTGAGTCGGTGGAAACAGGTGGACGTGTATAAGGTGTCACAGAGGTGTCCCGTGACAGTACCCCCCCTTTAAACTTGAGCTTTTGCGAGATGGGGCTGTGGTAGTTCTGGGTAGAGTTCGTGAAAGTCTTCTACGGCTTGTATAATTCCTATAGAGTTAACAGGTTCCTATATGGGCTTAGTAAAGCCTCTCCATTTTATAAGGTATATATATTTGCGTTTCCGTTTGTTGTACTTAATATCATTAACTCTTTTAATAAAGTACTTATCCTTACCATCCACTTTGACTAGTGGGGGAGGGTCCTGGATCTGTCTAGTAGGGTATCCAATATAGGGGCAGCAGGGCAGAGGACTAACGTATAGAATATAGGGTAGATTTAACCGTATTAGGAAGCTTTAGTTAGTAAGCATAGGGAGAGATAACCTTTTTAATCTTATAAAGGCTAGCGTTTTTCTAATTAAGTTTCTTAATAGGTTGTTTTGTGTTTAGATTTCTTGTATTTAGCTAGACAAAGTTACTAATTTAGTAAGCTGGTGCTAGGGTTTGGTTCTTATTTACTATGGCTTTATAAATAGATTAGGCCTATGTTATTTTATTAGTAAGGAACTCTTATAGTTCTTCCATCTTCTTTATAAATTTGTTTGCTTCTACAACTTATAAGGCCTGGTAAGCTGGGTAAGGGACATTACTAAAGGGTTTAAAACCCATTTGTGGGTGCTAGCCGTAGTTAGCTAGGAATAGGGAGACCTTTGTGGTTTCTAAGACGGAGTTATTTATAGTAAACTTAGTAAATACAAGCCAGTCTATCCAGTTTTCCTGTAAATATGACGTATGTATCCAAATATACTGTTCCATTATAGCATTTACACATTCTGTTTGTCCGTCTGTTTCTAAGTAGTATGCTATAGACAATAGTGCTTTAATGCGGAGTTAGGTAGGTAGTTTTTTCTAAAATATAGAAATAAACTATCTGCCTTTATTGGAGATAATTGTTTTGGGAAGTCTATAGAGTTTCTATATATAATCTAGGAATAGTTAGGTAATAGTAGGCGCTGATATATTAGGGCAGGCGATTAAGTGTTTTATCTTAGATAGTCGGTCTATAACTACTATAATGTTTGTACAGCCTTTACTTATGGGGAGATTAATAACAAAGTTAATTAAGATGTCCTTTTATCTTTAGTCCGGAACAGGTAATGGCTTTAGGAAGCCGTTATATGTCTTGTGCAAAGCTTTAGCTTATTGGCAAGTGTGGCAGCTAGAGACGTACCTTTATATTATATTATGCATATTTGGCCAGTAATATTCTTATTGGAGCAGTTCTAAGGTTTTCCCTTAACCTAGGTGGCCGGCCACTAGTATATTGTGTGCATGTTCAAGGAGCTTAAGCTTAAGTTTATTATAGTTAGGTATAACTAGATGGTTTTAGTAGTATAAGCGGTCTCCACAAGCTTTGTATTTACTTAAAGAAATCCTTTTAAAGCGTCTAATGCTGTCTTAAATTAGCTTAAGCATCTCTTAGATAAACTTGTTGTTTGGGTATTTATTAGCTATAATCTGTTTAATAGTTTAATCGGTTATTTTAAGGACATATACTAAGAGATCTTTAGCAGGGGGTTTAAATAGTTTAGGGTGGAGTAGGGTCTGGTTATAGTAGGAGCGCGCTTCTTCTTAAGCTGGTGCGTCTTATAAACGTCAGGTTAGGGCATTAGGCTTTTAGCCTTAAACGCCTGGGTAATATATAATAGAGAATTGGAAATGGGATAGATATTTTAACCAGCGGGCCTAACAGTGGCTTAGCTGTTTTATGGTTATAAAGTATTGCAAGTTCTTATAGTTACTAAAAACCTTAACTAGAAATCCAGAGCCTTCTAGTTTGGGTTGCTATTATTTAAAATATCTAATAATAGCTAATAGTTCCTTATTGTAGATCTTATAATTATATTTAGCTGGACTTAGTTATTTTAAAAAGTATGCTATGGGGTGTAATACTCCTTTCTTATTATATTAAGACAGAATGCCTTTAGTAATATAGTTAGATAAGCCAGCTTCTATAATACTTATTTGGTTTAGATTAAAGTGTTAGAGTATAGATATGGTAGTAAATATAACTTTTAGGTAAGTAAAAGCTTTCTTATATTCTTTATTAAAGATAAAGGCCTTGTCCTTTTATATTAAGGCTATAAGGGATAAAACTAAGGCGGAGAAGTTATTAATAAACCATTAGTAGAAATTAGCAAATCCTATAAAGGCCCTTATATCCTTAAGATTTTTAGGTTCTTGCTAGTTTATAATTACTTTAACCTTCTTAGGGTCCATTTATATGCTGTCTATGGAAATAATAAGTCCAAGGTATAGGACTTCCGTTTTGTGGAACTTGCATTTATCTATATCTAATTATAGGCCAGCTCTGCGCAAGGCTTGTAGGACTAGTTTAATATATTTTTAATATTTGGTTAGATTATTGCTGTATATTAAGATGTTTTTAATATAAGTAGTATAGAAGACATCTAGGTACGGGTGTAGGGTATTATTTATAAAGTGCTAGAAAGAACTTGGGGCGTTTATAAGGCTAAATGGCATTACCAAGTACTTAAATAATCCGTATTAAGTACAAAACGTAGTAAGCTATTTGTCTCCTTTTACGATACAGAGGCGGTTAAATGTGTGGATAATATTAAGCTTTGTGTAAAAGCGAGCCTTACTTAATTGGTTTAGTGTCTCTTAAATTAACGGGATTAAGTATTGGTTCTTAACAGTAACAGTATTAAGAGCTTGGTAGTCTATATAGAAGCGCAGACTACTGCTAGGTTTCTTAACAAAGATTACTAGCGTGGCTATGGGTGAAGAACTTGCTCTAATAAATCCTTTGTCTAGATGTTTATCTAAGTACTTCTGTAATACCTAGAGTTCATTTTAGGACATCCCATATAGGGGTCTAAATCCAGGATGTTTTCCTTCTTTAATTACAATCTTATAATTGTATAGATGGTGTTCTAGTAGCTTATTAGCTTCCTTTTATAAGAATATATCTAGATACTTATAGTATTCTATAGGTACCTTTGTGGCAGGGTTAGTATGCTTCTTTAGTTCTAAGGCCTTCTTAATATCGGCTATTGTAATAGTGAAGATTATATATTCTAGTTTCCTGGCAAGTTGTATAAGCAGAGTAGCTCTAATTATATGGATATCTAAGGCGTTAAGTGGGCTTAGATTGTCCTTAGTTTCTTATATAGGTTCCTATTTAGTTTTAGGTTTAGTATTGGATACAGAGTTAGTGTCAGATTTAGGGTTGGTGTTAGATTTAGGTTTGGACTCTTTAAGCATCTTTTTTATAGTAGGATACCAGTTCTTCTGGTACTTTGGTATATTAAGCTTCTGCTTAGTTTAGGATGGTGCAGTAGTTAGGGTTAGTTTGTGTAATTTAGTATGATTTCTAGGTCCTTGGTGGACATTAGTGGAAATCTTATATTTGTGGAATTTGGTGGAATTTTTAGGCTAGTAGATCCTAGTGGATTTTCTAGATTTTAGTTTAGGGTCTAAGTAGTAAGTTATAAGACACTTCTGCTTATAACGGGAGGTGGTAAATAGAAGCTTAAGGTTGTCCTAGTTAATAGTTACTTTATATAGCTTTATCCAGGGTTGTCTAAGGATTACTAGGTGACCTAGGGTGGTAACAAAGAGCTTAATTAATTCTTTGTGGTTTAGGTATTGGAGTCTCAGGAATACTATATAGGTAATATGGCCTAAGACGGTACGTTTGCCATTAAATCCAAATATGTTAATATGCTAGTTAAGGGGAGTTAAAGTAAAACTATTATTTTACGCGAAGATCTTATTAATAAATCCTATACCACTAGCTCCTATGTTAATTAGGACTTAAGCGTTAGCCTATTAACCATTCTGCCAAAGATGGCAGTTAATGGTTATGCTACGTTCCTAAGAGTTAGAGTTTGTAACATCTAATGCATTTAACGAGATCCTAAGGCAGCGCCGTCCCAGAGAGCGACTTAGCTTTAAGACCTTCCTTTTAGAGGCGATCGGGGTGGAGTTCTTATAGCATGTCGGTTATAACTTCATCCTTGTAAGTGGTGCTTACTAAATAATAAGTTAGAACCAGATAATGATTAGGGGCGATGGCTTAAGGATTAGGGCGGTAAATAACTGCTAGCGTTAACTGTTTATAAGTTATGTTGGGGCATAGGGACGGAGCAGTATCTTAAGATATAATCCTTACTTCCGCACTTAAAGTAAAGACCTAGCTTAATGCGTTATTCTTATTTAGGGGACCTTAGTAGAGCATATCCTAGGGTCCCTATGTTGATATCTATGGCGTTAGGGTGCTTAGGCTGAGACGATAACTTAGTAGACGTTTATGGAGCTATTGTATTATATTAAGGAGTGGGCTTTAATATTAGGCGTAGTATATTATTATACCGTTTGTTAATAACGTTTGTGTAGGCATTAAGGGCTCCTAGTAGGTCTACACCTATTAGGGAGGTTTTCAGTTTAGGACTTAGGGATTTAATAAGGCTATTAACTAGTGCGGAGTCGTTCCAGCCTATTTCCTTTACGTAATAGTTGAATTTAGAGAAGTATACTAGGAAGCTTTTTGTTCCTTAAGTTATATAGTTTATCTTCCTCTAAGCGGTAGCTTGGCGGTTTAGGTCTCTATATATGACTTTAAGAAGTATAACTAGACTTTGTACTAAGTTCGGTTAAAGAGGTTTAATAAGGTCAGCTGCGTCTCCCCCTAGTTAACTTAGTATATAGCAAAGTTGGTTGACTTTAGTTAGGTAGCGGTCAGCATTACCAGTTAACTTATTCTTAAGCTGGCTTAGGAATAATTAGAGTTCTTATTATTTACTAGTAAATATTAGAGGGTCTAGTAGTCATTCAGATTGTTATGGTATAGTAGTAGGTTTAGGGTAAGTAACTACTACAGGTTTAGGACTCTTGTTCCGCGTATTTGTCTCCAGAAATGGTATTCAGTCTTAGGGTCCTAGTGTGGGCATCTTAAGGGTGCGGATTTCTTCTTAGAGGTCCTCAATTAATTGCCGGTGTTGTGCTTTTTATTTAGCTTATTGTTAAGCTAAAGTAGCTTAGTTCTATGCGAGGGCGTCTATAAAAGACTTCTATATCCCTACCAATTGTTCTTAAAGTGCGGATATAATGCCGGCGGCTATTATAGGGGTTTTGGGGTTGTTCTGCATTTTAGAGGGTAGTATATAAGGTTAACGCAACATAGTATCACGGAGTAAGTATAAGCGATAATAATATATAGCGAAGTAGATATTATTAAGCTATATATATAAACTGTGTAATAAGGTCAGGACGTTGTATAAGGAGAGAAGGTAAGGAAACGGGAAGAAAGGGGTATATATTGTTAACTTAGTTGCTTAGTTAACACATACATGGGGCAGAATAGGCTTAGGGTTATAGTCCTGGCAGAACTTGGCAGAATTTAGTAGACTTGGCAGAACATGGCAGAACGCGGCAGATTGCTATTAGATTGCTATAGATTGCGGTCGGTCTCTTCTTACTGAGTCGGTGGAAACAGGTAGACGAGTTAGTGGAAACAGGTGGACGTATATAAGGTGTCACGGAGGTGTCCCGTAACAAGCGCTAATTAAAGTAGGGTTTTTTATACGGTCCTCTAATTATATAACTATAAGTTCTGCCAAGTTCTACCAGCTAAGTTCTACTGTTTTCTATTAGAGCCGTAATACTAGGGTTTATTATTAGTATAAATAGAGTTAAGGCAGACCTAGAAAAGACAGCCGTAATTAACTAATAGGTACCCCTAAGGACTATAAAGGGGGTATAGTTATTCTTAGGGTTCTATAACTTCTACTAATACTTTATTAAAAACTATAGTAGGATTACCCGGCCCTAAGCTAACTTACCTATAAGGACCAGCCCTTTTACTTTAATACTATATATAGGTAGGTTTTTAATAAGCTTAAGAAATAACTAGTCTTTACTTTCTTACCTACTTTAACCTAAAATAGCCCTTAATACTAGAAACCAATGCCTTAAATAGTATTATAGCTAATATTTACTCTTAAAAGTAAACAAACGGAAAATAGCACCCTATTACTTACTATTTAAAGACTATAATAAATATTAAGCTAAACTACCTAATTTATAATAAAGAAATACTAGCTATTATTTTTAGCTTTTAGTACTAGCGAGCCTAACTAGAAGGCACCCCTAAGTCTATTTAGGTAGTTTTTAATTATAAGGCCTTAGAATATTTTATAATAATAAAGGCCCTTATAGCCTAATAGGCGTATTAAGTGGATACCCTATCTTAGTTTAACTTTCTAATTATATATAGGCTAGGCGCTATTAACTGTGCAGATACTCTTATAAGGCGTAAATAGGATATAAATAACTAGATAGCTGCGAAGATCTTATTATAAACCTAGGCACTACTATAACTAAAGTACCTTAACCCCTAGATATAGGCAAAACTAAATATAAACTTTTTAGACGCTAAGATATATCCTATTAACTCTATAAAACTTAACCTTATTAATAAACTACTATAGGTAAACTATACGGCCCCTTTTCTATAGGAGTACCGCAAAAAGATAAAGGATGTTACTAGCCTATAGTCCCTTAAAAATAGACTGCTTAAGTATAAGGAACGGCTAGTAGTAGTTAAGGAATTGTTAGCGACTCAGTCAATTAAGGTATAAGTATAGCAAGAGGGATGTATGCAAGCCTATACGATTAGATTATCTATAAACGAGGATCCAAAGCTAGAGAAAGGAAAGGGGAGGAACGGAAGCACTGCTCAAAGTTATATACAATTCTCCGGTTACGTAATAGCACTTTGCCATTACGTGACGGCAATGTGCGGCAATGTGCGGTAATGTGCCAGTACCATAACATTACCCCCCCTTCCAAAAATGCCTGCCCTTAGGCTTTGTATATCTATATTACACCTTTAGGGCGTTCTTGTCTTTATGCTCTATAGGCAACCTATTATCCTTACTATGCTAGCATTCCATCCACTTATCTAAGTACTTTAGCGGTCTAGGTTTGTTAGGGTAACGGCTATAGAACTCTTGTAACTTATAGGGACTACCTATAAAGTTCTATATGGGGTACCAGGTGGGGTCCGGATTATATTCTTTTCAACTTATACGGTATTTTAATGTTTCCCTTATAAGTTTACAGGCTAGTATTTCTTCAATTTCCCATTTACTGTCGCTATTAACTTAAATTAGTAGGGGCGGTTTATTCTTTTATCCAGGTAATAGGTTGTTTGCAGCTCTCTATAGCTTATCTACTAAGAAAATAGGATAGACCTTAATTAAATCTAGGAGCTTTACTTTATATAAGTTGCCTCTCTTCTTAAGGACCTTATATAGTCCTACCATCTAATAGTCTAGCTTATAGCTAGGCCATTCTATCTTTTAGTTCTTTATTATAACCCAGACCTTATTGCCTATGGTAAAGTTAGGCTTATGCCTATGCTTATTTACCTGCTGTTCTATTAATTTCTAGGCCTTTTCTAGGTTTATATAGGCTACTTTCCAGGCTTCTTTTAAGCGTTTAGTGTAATGCCATGCTTCCTTATAAGATAGTTTTTCGCGTATAGTCTATAGCCCTTCTAGTCTTTTCTAGTTAAAGCTTATATAGGGTAAATACCCCATTTCTAGCTGGATAGGTGCAAATCCTATAGAGTTATAGGGTAGGGTAGCCTAGGCGTAGTCTATTAGAGGTAGTAGTTTAGCCTAATTATCCTAAAAGTAGTTAATAAAGGGTTGGAGTCTCTAGTCTAAATACTGGTTTATAATCTCCGTCTGGCCGTTTATCTAGGGGTAGTATGCTATAGAAAGCTTTAGCTTAATGCCTAGGATCTAGGTAAACTCATTCCAGAAAGCCAATATAAACTATGGCCTATAATTAGATACGATAGTATCTAGTAGTCCATAAATTTGGTAGACATAGTAGATATATAGTTAGGCTGCCTCTTTTGCATTAATATTCTTATAATAAGGGATTAAGAATGGGCGCTTGCCAAAGCAGTTAACTATAACCATAGCCATATCGTATCCGTTACGGTCTATAGGTAGCTTATAGAAATCCATAGAGATATACTGCTAGGGGCGTTCTAGTATTAGGAGTGGTTTTAATAGTCCTAGGGTCTTATCTTATAGAATTATAAACCTATGGCAGTTGTTACAGTTTTATACATAGCAGTCAATATCTATAACCATTCCAGGCTAGTAGTAACAGTTGCTAATAATCTTACAAGTTTTATTTCTTCCTAGGTAGGCCGTAGAGACTTAAGTATATGCCTTAGCGATAATCTAAGTCCATAAGTTCTGTTCCTCTACTACTACTAGCTGTTTATAGTACTTAAGAAGTCCGTTTTTAAGGGACCATAGGCTTATACCGTCCTTTGTCTTTTCACAGTACTCTTATAGAAAAGGTGCTATACGGTTTACCTATAGCAGTTTATTAATAAGGTTAAGTTCCATAGAGTTAATAGGACATATCTTAGCGTCTAAAGAGTCTATATTTAGCTCTGCCTATATCTAGGGGTTAAGGTGCTCTGGTTATAATAATATCTGGGTCCGTAATAAGATCTTTATAGCTATTTAGTTATCTAGGTCCTATCTACGCCTTATAAGGGCGTCTATATAATTTATGGCGTCTGGCCGGTATATAATTAGGAAGTTAAACTAGGATAGGATATCCGCCTAGCGTGCCTACTAGGCCATAAGGGCCTTTATTATTATAAAATATTCTAGGGCCTTATAATTAGAGACTACCTAGATAGGCTTAGGGGTCCCTTCTAGCTATACACACTAGTGCTAAAAGCTAGAGATAATAGCTAGCATTTCTTTGTCATAGATATAGTAGTTTAGCTTAGCGTTTACCATAGTCTTTAAATAGTATACAATAGGGTGCTATTCTCTATTAGGCTGCTTCTGGGAATAAACGCCAGCTATTATGCCGTCTAAGGCGTTAGTTTCTAGTATAGAGGGCTATTCTAGGTTAAAGTGGGCAAGTAGGGGAGCGGAGACCAGTTATTTCTTAAGCTTATTAAAGGCCTGCCTATATGCGGTATCAAAATAAAAGGGCTGGTCCTTTTAGGTAAGGTAGCTAAGGGGCTAAGTAATCCTACTATAGTTCTTAATAAAGCTTTGGTAGAAGTTATAGAAACCTAAAAATAACTGCACCCCCTTTACAGTCCTTGGGGGTTCCCATTAATTAATTATAGCCGTTTTTTCTAGGTCTGCCTTAATTCCGTTTATACTAATAATAAACCCTAAGTACTTAGTGCGCTTAATACTAAATTCTAACTTCCTAATATTAGCCTAGAGACTAGCTTTGCGGAGCTATTATAGGACTTTATAGACATATTCCTTATATTCTAGTTCATCCTTAGAGTAAATTATAATATTATCTAGGTAGGCTGTATAGAAATCATTAAGGTAGTTAAAGAGTACGTTATTTATATACCGCTGGTATGTAGCTAGTCCGTTAATTAGTCTAAAAGGTAGTACTTTGTATTTATATAATCTATAGCGGGTCCAAAATATAGTAAGGTCCTTAGATCTAGGGTTTATCCTAATTCAGTAAAAGGCCTGGCGGATATTAAGCTTTATAAAAATCTTAGCCTTACTTATACAAGCCAGTATTTCTTTAAGTAAGGGCAGTGGATATTAGTCCTTATGGGTTATATAGTTTGGTTTATAATGGTTAATATAGAAACGGAGTCCACTATTTAGCTTTTTTATAAAGAGAATGGGTAAGGCAAAGGGGACTTGATTAGGCTTAATAAAGCCCTTATTAAGGTTATTAATAAGATACTGCTTAGTGGCCTATAGCTTATTAGTAGATTACTGGCGGAGGGGGCTATAGCTAAGGGTGTTTTCTTTATCTGGCTTAATCTTAATCTTATAGTTATATGGTTAGTAAGGCGGGAGCATGTTAGATACTATCTTAGAGAATATATCCTTAAATTCCCGGTATTGGTGGAGTAGTTTCTGTTCTACCAGCTCCTTATTTATAAGCTTACTTTCCCTACTAAGCTAGTTATAGGCTAGGGCTTCCTTATCTTTAATCATCCGGTTAATTTTATATAAGCTAATTATAAAGGCAATGGTATTAGGCCGTTTTAAGTTTTAGTAGAACCCTATGGCACCAATACAGTAGATATTAACTAGTGGGAGGTTTATAGGTTTCTTTATGGACGTTTTATGGACCGTGTTTTATAGTTAAGGGCTTATAGCCCTCCTTAGCTCCTATTCTATCTTTCGTAGGTTATCTTTCTAGTCTATATATTTAGTATAGTGTCCAATACTCACTATTCTTTGTGGCTATATAGGGCCTGAGTTCCCTATAGGGAGCTCCGCTAGCTTCTTACTAACTTTTTTAATCTCTAGTATAGGTGGCATAACATAGGTAGTCTGGGGGCGGCATAGTATACAGATCCGTTGCGGGTCAAGCTATACGTCCTTTTTAAAAGCTTAGCCCCTACGCGTAGTATCGGCCTAGTAAACGGTGTTTATCTGTGGCCAAATAAGGTTCTCTATTATAATACTGATTTCTTTTATAAAGGAAGGTATTAGGGGCATAGTTTCGGGCCAAACAAGCCATCTATTCCGTATATTAAGCTGTAAGCCTAAATAGGCTAGCCATTTTCTTTTTAAGATTATATTATGGCTTCTAAGGTCCGTAATAAGGAAGGGGATATTATACTACCTTCGTCTATTAACACAGAGATAGATCCGTAAGATAGTTATAATAGGTAGTCCTACCCGTCCGTTATACCTATAAATAGGAATTGGCTTAGGCAGTTCTTCTAAAGGCCTATTAAAAAAGTTAACCAGTTTTACAGCGCACTTTATGTTAATTAAGGTAAAGGCATTTACTCCTAAGTTAGCTAAAGCAGAGGTTAAAACTTAATATTTATTATAGAATAAAGTATAAGGGATAGTGCAGCTTCTTCCACTAACTAGCCAGCCTAGATTAATATATAACATATCAATCCCTTTTAACCCTAAAGAGGAGCCTTTCTCTAGGGTTCCTCTTTTTCTAGCTCTATACCATCCTCCTAAATTAATAGGACCTTATTTATCTTTGCCGCTATTAGGCAGTCCTTTATAAAGTGGTCTTTTTGGCTATATAAAAAGCAAGCTCCTTAATTACTAAGGGCTTACCTATAGGGGTTGCTATATATAGGCCAAGTCTGTACTGGACCTATAGTAGGGCTAGCTGCGTAACTAGCTGCTGGATTAACGGTAGGCTGGACGGTCAGTATTACAGGAGTTACGGCCCATACTAGGGCACTATTGGCTGTTCTTAAATTGCTTGCGGTCTGGTTTAGAGGATTCCTAGCTTTATACTACTTAGTACATGCCTTAATTTAACAGAGGCCTTAGTTAATAGCTAAGCACTAGTCCGTTAGTTCTTTTAGCGTCTATATAGTGGTAAAGACTAGCAGCACAGCTCGCTGTAGGTCTAAGGTAAGCTTATTAAACAGGTCTGGTAGCAGATCTTCCTAGGGGATTTAGGCCTGGCCGGCTAGGTGTAAAAAACAGGTCTGGAAGGCCAAAAAGGTCTCCATTGTTTTTATATTTAGGCCTTTATAGTTAAGGCAGGCGTTCTATACCTTAAAGGGGTCCTTATAAATAGAAGATAGGTAGTTAATTATCTTTTCTCTAAAGAGGAAGGGGTCTGCCAAGTCCTGGGCATATTGCGGACGTAGATACGTCTGTGTGTCCCCGCCAGTATGGCCAAAGACATAGGCCATTTTAGCTTAAGTAGTAGGGAAGTAGTCCGCATTAACTTTAAGCTTATCTTATAGTTAAAGCTTCCAATTATTAAATATAGGGTTAGTTCCGTTTGTAAGCAATAGGGGGTCTATAACCTTCGCGGACCACAACAATACTAATACTATGCATTATGCTAGGGCCTTAAGGACCATAGCAAGTCTCTAGGTGTCTAATAACTTCTTACTAGGTATAGGGGTGTTTCTGGTTTTAAGCAGCTCTCAAAGCCGTTTAATTTCAGCATTAGCTGCTGTAAGCTCTTCCTAGGGGGTTAAGACGGCAACTGTTTCACTATTAGAGGTATTTATAGGTCCTACAGCGGCTTTACCAGCTGCTGTGTTTCTTAGCATGGTGGTAGGGGTATTAGGTAATTTTTAGTGTTTGTTTATTTTTCTAGGAGGTCTGGTCCATGTGTGTCCTGTTCTTAGGTTTCGCGTTTTATTCATATTCCTTTAGTTCTATCCTGTCCTTAGGGTCCTAGTAATATCCTTATAGTCCTATTCTGTGTCCTTGTAGATATATTTAAGTTCCTTCTTAGGAAGAAAGAGTAGTATAAGCTTTAGATAATATTAGCAACTTAGTTAATCAAGGCATAAGCATAGTAAGAGGGATGCATGCAAGCCTATATAATTGGATTGTCTATAAACGAGGATCCAAAGCTAGAGAAAGGAAAGGGGAGGAACGGAAGCACCGCTTAAAGTTATATACAATTCTCTAGTCACGTAACGGCAATCTGCGGCAATATGCGGCAATGTGCTAGTACCGTAACAGGAATAGAATTTACGGACCTAGCTTATTATAGAAGTATATATTTAGGTCTCTATAGCCTACCCTAGAAAAAATAAGACCTATAAAATTATTAGCAACTATTATTATTAGCCTAAAATAGTTATAGATATTAATTACTATATATAAAACTATAATAACTACTATAGGTCTATAATTCTATAAAATAAGACCCTAGGATTATTAAAACCACTTCTAATACTAGAGCGCCCCTAATAGTGTATCTTTATAAATTTATATTAGCCTTTTAAAACAAGTTTACTTAGATCCTAGGTATTAGGCTAAAGCTTTTTATAATATACTACCGCTAAATAAATAGCTAGATAGAGATTATAAACCAATATTTAGACTAGAGACTCTAATCCTTTATTAACTACTTTTAGGATAATTAGGCTAAACTACTACCTCTAATAGACTACGCCTAGGCTACCCTACCCTATAACTTTATAGGATTTATACCTATCTAGCTAGAAATAGGGTACTTACCCTATATAAGCTTTAACTAAAAAAGAATAGAAGGGCCACGGACTATATACAAAAAACTATCTTATAAAAAAGCCTAGCATTACGCTAAACGCTTAAAAGAAGCTTAGAAAGTAGCCTATATAAACCTAGAAAAGGCTTAAATATTAATAAAATAGTAGGTAAATAAGTATAGGCGTAAGCCTAACTTTACTATAGGCGATATAGTCTAGGTTATAATAAAGAACTAAAAGATAAAACGGCCTAGCTATAAGCTAGACTATTAGATATTAGGACTATATAAGGTCCTTAAAAAGATAGGTAACTTATATAAAGTAAAGCTCCTAGATTAAATTAAGGTCTACCCTAAATTCTTACTAGATAAGCTATAGAAAGTTATAAATAACTTATTACTTAAATAAAAGAACAAACCTCCCCTACTAATTTAAGTTAATAGCAATAATAAATAGGAAATTAAAGAAATACTAGCCTATAAGCTAGTAAGGAGAACGTGTAATGAGACTAGCCTAGTAATAGTAAGAATATCTTGGTAAAACACTTAACAGATAACTATCTAAAACTATTTATAACTGTCTATAACTATTTACGACTGTCTGCAACTGTCTACAACTATCTACAACTGTCTACAATTATCTGCTATAATCTACTGTTTTCTACTAGCGCCGTAATACTAAAGTCTATTAAAGACTGTATATATATATATATATATATATTAACCACCAAGACCCCTAACTGTTTAATTATATAATTTTCTTATTATTCCTTTCTCTTCTTTATATAATATATTATTCTCTATAAGAGCTATATACCCTTAGATTTAAATAGAATTTATATTATTCCTTTAAATCTTCCCTAAAGCCTCTTCGCGTCCTTATACTATATTATATTAAAATAACTACTATTAAAAATAGTAAACGAACCTAAATCCCTTTTAATAACTATAAGTATTATATCCCTAGTTAGGGAACAGTTAGCCATAATATAATAATCCTTTATAGATGCCTTAGCTTAGCAGTAGGCTGCACTAGAAGCCTAATATTAATAATTAATAGAAGCACTCCGTAAAGGACTCTATAATATTAAGGCACTTTTATTAGAGACCTTAATAATAATACCTATAAATAAGATTAAAATAACCGTATTTAAACCTAGCCTGTTAAATGCGAATACTAAACTAGTAATAGTAGCTTAACCTATATATATAATAAACCTAGTATCTATTATAAAATCTAAAAAGCTTTCTAACCCTCTAATATTTAATAGAAATTAAAATAATTTATATCCCTTTATAACTAAGCTCCATTTTAAACTTTTAATAAACTATAACTAATACCCTACTAAAGCTAGTAAGATTAGCTATAGAATGTCTTATTTAAGTAAAGACGCTATATAAATTATAGATCTATTCTTCTATAATAGCACCTTTATTAATTTTAAAATCTTTATCTCCCTATTAGAATAAATATATAATAACGCCAGCCGCGAATATATAGCTATTACTAAACTTAAAAACCTATAATAACGGAACTAAGACTTTACTAGCTTCTTTTTAGAATTTTTAGGCCTTATTAGCGAACTAGATTGGAATAAAGCCGCTAGAGTTGCTGCCCTTTAATAAGCCATTTTAGATAAGATTAGAGCCTAGTTAGTAGGTAAAGAACTGCTAAAAGATCTATCTAAATTTACTATAATATATTAACAAATTAATAAGGACCTTTAATATAATAAATAGACTTATTTTCTAAAGTTAACTATACCTCGCGTTTAGAACTTTACGAAACCAGTATATACCCTAAAGCGCGATTCGTCTCTAAAACCTAAAAGCCCTATATATAACCCTATAGACCTTAATGCCGCTTAATTCTATATACCCTTAGGAACTAATAAATGAAGGACTTAAGCTATAAATAAAGAATGCTTTAGATGCGGTAAAAAAAGGGCATATTTAAAGGAATTATTAAACCTACCCTTTTAAAAAAGTCTGCTATAGTTCCTTTTAGTCCTTAAATTATACTCGCTCTATAAATTATACTTAGTTGCTATAAAGTATCTTACCTTTAGTTAACTCGGAAAACGAATTATCCTAGGGCTAAGTCACGCCTTAGGATAAAAAGTAGAAGAGTATAAGTATCTAGGCTCTTCTAGCGCTAATATATAACATAATTTACTTAATATACTTAGCAAAATTTAAATACTTAGAAAATAGAAGGAAGTATAAATCCTAATAGATAGTAGAGCTACTAGTATAGGCTTTATTAATACAAGCTATATAAAAACTTAATGCTTAAATTTAAAGAAACTTAATAAGCCCTAAGGCCTATAAGGCTTTAATAGTAAACCCTTAATATATGGTAAACTAACGTACTACGCTCTAGTAAAAATGCGGATAGGTAAATACCTTAAATATATTTTCCTATTTGTAATACCCTTAAAGCAATATAAAGTTATACTTAAATATAGATAGCTAAAGCAACACAGCCCCTTAATTGGTTAGGTTAAAGAAATACTAAAGTTCTATATAACTTACTGCCAAAGTTATTGCTTAAAATACTATGTGCCCTATAAATATATATATAACTATTTAAATTTAATATAATATAAATTGCCCTTGCTATAAACCTCAAGCTAATATAATAAACCTATAACTGCTGATTATAGTAAAGAATATAAAGATGTTTTATTAAAGCCTTTTAAATTTTATATAATATAGGCCGTACCTTTTATCTTATTAGTAAAAAGACAAGATTATAAAATTTTTGCTATAACTAGAGAAAATATTAAGAAAGCACTAGAACTAAAATAATATACTAATCCTTAACCTCTTGTACCTAAAGAGTATTACAATCTAATTAATAAGTTTAAAAAACAATTTATAGACTAACTAACCCTATACTAAGATAAGCACGATTTTAAAATAGAACTTAAACCTAGTATAATACCAAAGTTTGGTCCGCTATATGGTATATTATAAGAAGAACTATTTATAATATAATAATACCTTAATAAGTATCTAGAAAAAGGATTTATTCGCCCTAATTAATTTCTATTTACCTTATCTATACTGTTTATTAAAAAGCTAGGAAGAGGCTTAAGATTCTATATTAATTATTAAGCCCTAAATGTAATTATAATTTAAAACTAATATCTAATTCCCCTAATTTAAGAGACGCTTAACCGTTTAGTAAAGGTATAGTACTTTATAAAGCTTAATATAGTTACTACCTATTGGTCACACAGGGTGACTCACCAATAACAACTACTTAAGTAGGTTATAGTGATGTTGGTTAAAAGCTTATAATTATTGAAATGAGGGAGGGCGAGGAGCTTAAGACTTCTCGCCACGCTAGTGCCGCGGCGACACGTAACGACCGCTTGCCTCATTCCTAACACTAGCAACTCTTCTTTTGTAGTTGCCATCTATATATAAATACTGCTTGACTAGCGTACTAAATATCAATCCTCCTTACTTACTATTGCTATTATAATATAAGTCTTGCTGTCCTAAAATTTGCCTCTTAATATGTGGTGCTTTCTTACTTAGGAGTTGTAATTAGATATTATGTTAGGGCCGCTAAGGCGCTAGTTATAAGCAAGCCAATAGTGATTTTTTATCCTGGGGATGGAAAATCCTAATTAGCTAGTTAAAGTTAGGGTCTATAGAATATTATACTCCTACTCCCTCTTAACCTAACCTTTAACTCGTATATATAGAGTGTTTATGTTAACAAACATTTCTAGAGCCTTATTTAGGTTTGCCTTTGTTATTACATCTGCTAGGTTATCTTGGCCGTTAATCTATTAAATTTTAAAGAGTTCTTACTATTTATAGAATTGCTAAAGTGCTATAATATTAATTATAAAGCGCTTCTTCTTTGTGGTACCAAGCTTAACTAGACACTTATAGAGGGAATATAAGTCAGTACATACAATTATAGGGATAATAGGAAGTTTAAGTTGATCTATAATTATCTTTAGGGTAGTTCCAATTATAATTACTATATTAACTCCACTAACTATTCTATATATCTCTAACGCTAGAACACTTTAAGTAACGCGCTTACTCTTAGTTAAGCTCCAATAGATAAGATTACTATAGATTATAAAGTTATTCTCTTTAGTAGATTTGTTTATAATAATAATCTTATATCCTAGCTAGGAGCTAAAATCTTTATTATTTATAAATAATCTATTAATAAATATAAAGAGCTTAGCGGTAGGAAGATTAATAGGCATGTAAAGTAATCCCTAATTAAGATGGTTTGTTTGCCAGGAAAGACGCTTATTTAAGGCAAAAACGTTATCCTTAGTTGGTTCCTAGTATTAGGCCGCAATAGAGAGATTAAAGGAAGCCTTAGGTTAATAGATAGAAGTAATATACGCTCTACAAGCACGTTACTCTATATATCCTTACTTTGGAGAATTAACGTTAATAATATTAATCTTCTTGCCTTAACCCTTTTGGCGTAAAGCAATAAAATCCTTGTTTAGGAAAAGGATGCATCTATTAAATAGTAATAGTATTGTTAAATTAAGCTTTTCCTTTAGCTTTGCTATAAGATTTGCCTTTATTAGCTCATCTTCTTTAAGGGCTAAGAATTGGTCGTCTCCTAAGATAATTATATTATTAGTTTATATGCTAATAATTCCAAATAGGGTTCCTATAGTTATAATAAAAAAGCAGGGATTAAATAAAAAAGTGGTTATTAAAAGCTTCTCTTTATAGTACTTACTATAGGTAGCCCACTAATAAGTTCCTACCTCTATAATTCCATATAATAGCTTAAGCACAACTATAATTGTATCTTTGGGATATTAGTGGCAAATTTACTCTGGAAGATATACTAATATTAAGCGCTAAAGGTGCATCTCTAATTAGGTGTAGGCCTAAGTGATATCTTATAAATAAACCACTATTTTATTTTTTATTAAGGAGGGAGCTAGCGTAATAATAACCCACTAACTAGCTTGTTAAATTATAGGAGATTATATAAGGATTACCTCCTTACTATTATTATTATAACCTTAGATAATAAGCCTTAATTTCTTAAATGGGGTATTAGTAGCTTTGCCCTTAATCTTATTAACCATTCTTAACTTAAAGATGCGGACTTTATTAAACTTAGTAGGGTTATACTTCTCAAATTTAAAGACTCCTCTTATAATAAGACCATTAATCTCTTGCTTATTAGATACTTGGAAAGGAGCTCCTAGAGTTATAATATAACCTTCTTTTTAAAGCTGTTTTGCAAGCTCAAAGTCAGCCTTCTCCTTGGCTGTTATAAAGGCCATTAATAACTTAACTCTATTCTTAATAGCGGTAACAAATTGCTCTTTAAAATTAATAAGGTGTTAGTAATTTTATAATCCCTTTAAGCGACCTCTACCGCGTTATAGTTTCGGCATATCTACTATAATTATATTAGGATTGTAGTCGCCTTCTAGAGCACGTTAATTATGGTTCTCCTCTAGGGCATCTTTTAGGGTATCCTATAAAGGCTTAAAACTGTTATCTTTGTAGTAAGGCTTAATAATAGTTAAATGGAATTAAGTGGGTCTATAAGGCATCTAAATAGTATAAGTTTAACTATTAATTGCAATAAGTTAATATAGGCCTAACCATCTTCCCTTTTTACGCCATACGCGTACCTTAGACTGGAGTGGTAGATCAAGCGTAGTTAAGGTATTTAGGCCATTTTTTATTCCTAGTGCGTTATTAACCTGGCGTATAGCATAGAGATATTATACCTCCTTTATTGCCTTGTAAATAGCCTTAGCTTATTACATAATAGAGGGAGATAGTAGAGAATTATTAGTCATTTAAGGGTAGGCGCTAAAGACTAGTAATATAGGTACAAGTCTATCCGGGCCAGCGGAATTATTAATAGCTTTAATAGCTATTTGCAAGGTAAGTTCTTTGCTAGCGTCCTTTAGTTCTAAAGAGATAATCTTATATACGCGGCATAATAGCGTGTAATATCGCTCCACTTTTCTAATACTATTATGTGCCTTAACAGGGACTTCTTTAACCTTAATTACCATTGCCTTTATCTATTATTAAAACTCTATAGATAAGAAGTTCTTTTCTACATTATAGACGATTTAATTAGGGGGTCCTAGGTAAATATTAATCTAGTATAATTAAAGGGTATCCCATACGTTCCTAGCTAATATATCCTTTAAGAAACGTGCGGCTTAGAAAAAGATTAAGAAGTTAACAACTTAGAATACTAGCTTGCCGCTAAAATATATAATGTTAATAATAATACAGAAGTTAAAGTCGTAGTTATCTTTAAGGGTAAACTTAAATCGGCTAGGGGACTTCTGGTTTATTTAGCAGTAATAGCAGTAATTTATAAGATGCTTAATTGCCTTAACCTTAACTTTATAGCCTGCTTGCTAAAAAACCCTAAGTAATTAATAAACAGATAGGTAGCCAAATTAATAGTATAGTTAACGTAACTCTAACTTAGTTAGGTGACTTTAAGCAATACTCTTTTCTAGTTAATAAAGGAGCAACTAAGGCTAACCCTATTTGCGTATAACGGGCACCCAATTATCTCCCTAAATAAGTACATTCTTAAGGTTATTAAGCTTAATGCCTAATTTATCCATATCTCTAATGCAAAATAAAAATGGGGTGTTTATAGGAATAATATAAAAAGTAATATACCCTAAGGGGGTTTAGACTCTAATTGTGCTAAGAGAGATTATAGTACCCTTACTAAAACAAATCGTATGCTAACCTACCGTTAATTAGTTAATCTAAACAGAGGTATTAAGTTGTTAAAGGGCTCGAACTTAAGGTTCTCCTACTATAGATACTCCTGTAGCTCTAGTATCTGGCATAATACTATAGAAGATATTCGCCAAGTATCTATTGTTAAAGGAGAACGCGGAGCTCTCCTTTAGCTTATTAAAGATATCTAACTTCGTGATAGAATGGAGCGTAGATTGGTTATTAAGAATAGTAACGGTTTATATACTATCTACCTTACCATACTCAGTGAAGTATTGGTTAAGTAAGTAGTCCTTAATTTCTATATCTATAAGGAGCTGTTTGGCCTTATTAACCTCACCCTTAAGATCTTCTACGCCTTTATATTGAACTAAAAAGCTTTAAAAGTAGGCCATAGTAACCTTACAATTTCTGACGTTTCTTATACTTTGGCGAAACTTGTTATATGCCTCCTTTCGCTTATTAAGAGAATACCTAGTTAACCAGTAATTCAGTTTCTTATAAATATAGCACTTCTTCTAGCAATTACCTTAAAATGAACCTCCACAAGGACCTCCACCTTTGCCTTATGGTTATTAATTATACCCTCTGCCGTATTGCCTACTATAGCTACTATATGTTTAATCAGTCTAGTTGTAATCGTATTGGTCAGGCGGGTTAATTAAAGTAGGTTAGAGTTAGGCGTTAAATTGCTATACTTCTCAAGATCATAGAGCAGTGCTAATAGAAGATCTTAATTAGGTATATACCCCTTTATAAGTACTTGCAGGATTAAAGAGGGCAAGGTTACATTCTTTAATACCTTAGCATGCGCTAATAACTTAATTACATAGGCTAAAATCCTCTTAATATAATTTGGACAGACTACGCTGGATTATCTAAAGTTAATTAAAGAGCTTTTAAAGACAATTAAGCTAAGGAACACCTGGGTTTATAGTAATAATCCTTAGGAAGGTAGTCTCTCTCCATTCTAATATATACTGCTACTTATTCTCTTCTGTTTTAAAGTGGTATCTTAACTTATATATTATGCGGTTAAAGTCATATCCTTTTCCTACTAAATAATTATAATAGAAGGTACTAGCTCGGCCCCTAAGTATAACAGAATAGGCGTTGTAGTATTAATTAGACTCTATTCCCACCTTCTAGCAATAGTTATAGAAGATACGCAATTTCAAATTAAGAACATTATATAATTCCCCGCCAAACTTCTTCTCCTAATTTAAATAGAGCTTTATAAGCTTTGTAAACAATTTTAAAATGCCTCCAATTTAAGATTAAGATAGAGGAGGTAGGAGTTGCATTATAGGCTATAGTAGGGACGTAGGTCTGATTGGTGGAGTCTAAAGGTTATTAAATTGCAAAGTAATAGGATCCTATGCCTACTCTTATTGGGGTGTAGTATTCAACATCAAAGTTACAGGTTGAATTAGAGATAGAGGAGTTAAAGGCAGAGGTAGATTTGTCTCTAGAGGTGCATTACTTAGATTCTATTATAAGTTAAGCTTCCTTATAGTGCGTAGTTAATGCTTAATCTCCTATAGAGTCTATTCATACTCTTCTTTTGCATTAATAATATACTCCTAAATATTATCTCTAATAACTCCCCTATTTATAGGGACAAATACTCCATACTCCTAAAGGAAGTTACAGAAGTCCTATATAATATCCTTATTTACAGGAACCCATATTTCCTTTATCCATCTAACAAAGTCCTCCTTTATATAATACTATAGCATAGTATCATCATATTTACTATCTTTATAGTATGCTATACAGTATAATAGGAATCCGTTTAGGTCCTATTACTCAGCATTTATAGGGTTAATTATAGCTTTATTCTATATCTTTAGGTTAATATCTTTCTCATACTTCTTTAGGTAGGTTAACGCCATAATAGGTATAATTAGGTAGTAATTATAATCCTACGGTCTACAAAGGTACACTAAAGGGATTAAGGTAGTTGTTTAACACATTTTAGATATTAACTTAGGACCTTAGGTTTAGTAACACTTCTAACCTAAAGTACTTAACCAAATCTTTATAAACGCGGTTGTTCTGCATAATAGACGCAACTTGGTATCTCCTAGTACTTAGTAACACTTCTGTTACTAGTTTTCCGCAAGTCTAAGGTAGCATAGTATCACCAGAATCTATTCCATATGAGCGCATATAGCACCCCTACATAAGACTATCTCTTCTATTTAAAAACCTAGCTACTCTATAGTTGACTATATATTTAACCACTAATTAGTGTTAGTCACATAGGGTGACTTACCAATAACAACTACTCGAGTAGGTTACAGTGATGTTAGTTAAAAGCTTATAATCATTGGAATGAGAGAGGGCGAGGAGCTTAAGACTCCTCGCCACGCTAGTGCCGTGGCGACACGTGACGACCGCTTGCCTCATTCCCGACACTACCTTTAATAAAATCTGTATACGTGAAGGAGATAAGAAGTATATAGCTTTTTATATATAATAGGGACTCTTTAAATACTTAGTAATGCTATTTAGTGTAAAGAACGGTCCTGGTACATTTTAGTAATATCTTAATAATATCTTAATCTACTTGCCCTTGCTCTCTAAATATTAGAAATATATTAGAATAGTCCTTAAACGCCTATAAAATGCGGGCTTATAATGCGATATTAAGAAATACAAATTCCATGCGTCTAAGGTTATGTACTTAGGCTTAATTATATCCTATAATGGAATTAAAATAGACCCTAAAAAGTTGCTATAATTATAAACTAGGGAAGCCTTAGTAATATATAAGATATTTAAGGATTTCTAGGATTTGCAAACTTCTATTATTAATTTATTAACTACTTTTTAGAAATTACTTCACTATTAATAAACCTAATAAAGAAGAATATGCAATTTAAATGGACTGATAAATATAAATAAGCTTTTAATAACTGTTGGTATGCTTTAACAACGTGCAGAATACATATATCACAATGATATGTACTATGCGGTATTGTAGATGGATGTTGTCTTTTAATACGAAGAAGGGTAAGGAACTTAAGGTTCCTTACTACGCTAGTGCCACGGTGACACGTGACGGCAACTTGCCTCACGTAATGGCAACTTGCTATACGTGGCGGCAATTTGCCTCCTATTGCAATGCAATATATTCTAGCTACACTGGGAGTACTTTAGAAAATGCGGAGGACTAGTATCCTATAACTATATAGTTCGAAAATCCATATATATACTTCTCTTTCTTTTCTTCCTTCCTTCCTTCCTTACCCTATGCCTTTATATTAGTGCTATTGTTAGTAGCACGTTCTACCTATTCTACTGTCTTTAACTCGATTCGGTTTGTGTTAATAAGTCGCTTAAGAGCTAATAACGGTTTGCTTTTAGTTATAGCGTCCATAGGGTTACTATCTCCATTAATCCACTTAACTTTAGCTATTTCGCGTCTTTTATATGACTAACGTAGGCATATAATATTAATTATAAGTCTCTTCTCCTGTGTAGTTCCTAGTTTAATAAGGCATTCGTAGATTGACTTTAAATTAGTGCAAAGGATGAGCGGTAGGCTGATGTTAAGTTACAATTTAACTGTGGCCTTAATTGCAGCGCTGATATTAAAACCATAGGCTATAGCATATAATTCGGAGGCTAGTACGCTTCTAGTAATTCTCTTGCACTTAACTAAGAACCAGTAGACGATGTTTGCCTTATTTAATGAGTCTGCTAGTACCAGGATATATCTAATCTGTAATAAGAGATTCTTATTGTTTGTAAATAAGGAATTAGTAAATATAAGTAGTTATAATGTCTCTATGTTAAGTTTAACAAAGTTTAAACCTCTTATTAGGTTCTTAATTTGCCACTAAATCCTCTTATTAAGCAGTTTTGCGTCTTTCTCGTTAGAGTTAATTACCTGGGCAGTGTAGAATAAATTAAAAGAAGCTTTAGGCTGGCATATAGACGCAATATAAGCTCCTCTTGCTCGTTGGGCGATGTATTAATCCTTAAGTGTAAGTGCTGTGTGAATAGTGCCTCTAGAACTAGTTGTTGTGATAGCTTCCTTAACATTAATAAGGGTCAAGTTCTGGCATTAGCGCTCCTGTGTAAGCGTGATTATATAATCCTGTTATTGGATAATGCCTCCGTTGAATTTAATTGGGTGTTCCGGCGTAAGTTGTTCGCGTTCCTTGGTTAGAAACTTAGCTTTTTTAATCTTCTCCTATTCTAAAGCTGCAAAGACTGAGTTGGCTAGTAGGAGGGTGTTATTAGTCTATAAACTAACTATTCCAAAATTTATAGGGTTGTTGAGGTGGAGTAAGCAGGGGTTATAAGTAGATTGGCTTATGTTTAGTTCTTTAATATAGTGGTTATAGTAAGTCTTAAACCAATAATTGCCTGCCTTAGGAATGCCGTATAAAGTCTAACAACCTTTAGAATTGTGCCTTGTAAGACTCCAAGTGCCATACTAAGTTTGAGAGGTGCCCTAATATAGAAGTCTCGATTTAGTCTTATAGCTAATTATATATAGGCCTGTGAAATATCTCGTAAGTAGAGATATATGCCATTATTCTAAGTTATGGCCGTAATACAGAGAATAAGGCGTTGGCTGACTTGTTGGATTGTAGGTAATTAGGTTAATATAAGGTCTTTTTCTAGGTTATTATATACCTGTACAACTAGTCTTAACTTCTTAAAGGCTTTATTAGAACTGGGGTTCTTAATCTTATCAACAAATCTAGAGTTAAATACTCTGTTGCTTTGTGGTATATCTTTAGGGTTAACTAGTTCGAAAACTCCTTTCTTAAGTAATCCCTTAATTTCCTTCTGGCGTGATACTACAAACTAATTAGACTTTATAAGTTGATCATTGTCCTTATCTTATAGATATATTAAAATGTTCGCGGTATTAGCTTTAATAGGGTACTTACATGGTCTACCTCTTCTACGCTTAACAGGTTAAGGTCTAGGCTTAGTTTAAGGTAGGGGTTTAGGTTTAGTTTAAGGTGGTTCACTTTTATTGTCTTCTAGTTGCGTATCCTCTATAATCTTAGGGTCTACCAGATATGGTTTTATAACCATACTACGGAAGTTGGTGGGTCCGTGGGGAAGTTGTATAGTATAGGTCTCATTTTCAATGCTAAGTAGGTTGTGCGGACTAGACCAGTAGCCAGGTTGGCCTGTAGGTCCTTCTCTCCATACCAATACGGGTAAATTAAGTGGTAGGTTATAGATTGCAGTTATTTTAGGTTTGTTGCGCATATTAAAGGTATCTACTACTTAGCGCTTAGCTCTAAGCTTCTTAACTTCTTCTATAGCCTTTTTAAGAGCTGCTGCTCGTTATATAACTGTAGGGTTAGGTGCGTCAGATTCCACCATATATGGGTAAGCTCCAAATACTAGTAAGGTGGGTATAAGACTGTTAGAGCCTACGGAATCGTTAATTGCTTTAAAAGCCATTTATAGGGCTATGTCCTTACTAATATCTGGCAGTTCTGCAGTAATAATATGGTATATGCGACGGAGGGGGCTATGGTAGCGTTCTACCATTCTAACTAAATTGTGGGCTTTAACAGGTACACTTTTTGTAACTGTTCCAAATATTATAGCGTATTGTTTAAATTCCTTACTTATAAAATTCTTGCCTATATTGTGTGTGATAATATTAGGAGGTCCTAGGTATGTGTTAATCTAGCACATTCATAATATATCCCATGTATGCTTGGCGCTAATGTTTTGCAGCCATCTGCCAGCTTAAAATCGTGTTCCTTTATTAACGATATATAAAAGGGGTGCGCCATTAATATACATAATATTAACCACGATTAAATAGTTAAAATCAATATTATTATATAAGGTAAATCTGAATCTACTAGGCAACTTTCCATATTTTTAATAATGGTGGTAGTAGTATGTGAGATGATCTAAGGTCTTGCTGTTAACATTATACCCTAAGTATTTAAGTATTCGTATAAGACGCTCAGCTAAAGGGTAGCCAAAACGGCAATGCAGTCGCTTTAATTCTACGTCGGTAAGGTAGCAGGGGTTTTGTTTGAATAACTTAGTTAAATAAGTACACAGGGATGTATTCTAAAGTAGGAAAGGGTGGCCAAAGCGATATATAACGGGTACTTCGCTCTAAGGGGTAATTAGCATATTTTTCAGGTTGTTGTAGTATACTTGTAGGTAATCCATGTCTGCTAAGTAAAGTAAAAATGGGGTGTTAACCTTAACAATATAAAACTTAATTATGCTAATTAGGGTAATTACTTTGGCTGATCTAATTAATGAGGTTGATCTAATACCGAACTATATATTAACTATGCCTTGTGTGGTGGTATTGAGCTGTACATTAGTATCGAGTCTCTAGAATGCCAAGAATTGGCCATATCCTACTGTAGATTGTTTGGATGCTTCTATGTTAATTATTATACCTATAAACTTGTTTGCAGTATAGCGGGACATAGATGTGGTTATATTATAGGTAAAGGGGTCCTAGTCGGTTATAAGAGGTACTATATTGTCTATAGTTGTAACCAAATAGCCAAAGGCTTTATTAGCTAGGGTAGTAGCTATAGAAATCACTTTCTACTATTCCACTTGGCCGAGGGAGGTATAGTAGTGATTAATATTCAGTTATAAGTTCTTGTCAGTTGCCTTATAACTTATATTAATAGTCAGTGCTTAAAAAGCTTTCTTAAGCTCTTCTTCTGAGTTGGTATTGTTATCCTTGTAATCTATAATATATTAGTTAAGTTGTTTCTTAAATTGGTTGTTAAATTTGCTAAACCTGTCTCTATTAGCAGTTCTAAACTTGGCTTTAGACTCTTCTTACTCCTCCTTAGTATGTCTCTATAAGTGACATCCTTCCCTGTTACATATAAAGCAACGTGGTTTCTTTCGGTTGCGGTTATATAGAGGGTTGTTGCGGTTGCTGCGGTTATAGTTGTTATCTCTTTTATAGAACCGTCGGTTTGTGAAGAAGGCTTGTGTCTTCTCTATATACTCTTTTTCATATGCTATAATAGACAATTAAAGTTTGTTAATAAGGGCTCTAAGGTTATCCGGTGGGTCAGAGACTGTATATCTGCATACTAGTATTCCCTGGCAAGAAGTGACGATTTTATTATAAAGGAAGTCTATAGTTTATAAGGTAGGTTTAAGACCATGCTATAGTTAACAAAGTCTATAGATTAACAATTAGAGACATTCGCTTGTTAACTTATCTGTGTTTCCTGCTATTACTATTATAAGTACAATGGTGTTCCACTCGTCTAGGTTCTTATATTGAAATCCTAGTCCTTTAAAGAAATTCTAAAGGTGCTCGCAAGCTTTGGCAAATAGTAGGCGGGATAGTTGGTTTATATAGAAGTGGTCTAAAGCTAGTCCTTTTAGCATAGTAGGGAATGCCTTAAGGTAGGCTTCTTGGGGTACATTCACTTAATTGCAGATGTTATAGAATATTATTAATTTGTAGTTAAGGCTTTTATTTATACTACCGTATTTCTACTCCTCTGTGTATATCTTGGCTGCGTTTGCAATTTCCTTGCCATAGCTGGTTATAGTAATAGGGCGGTTCTCCTCATCTGTAGATTATACGTGGAGTTGCTATGTTGTTATTGCGGGTTAAGGCGTAGCAGATAGTGTAAAAGTAGACGTAGTCGTAGATTGAGGTATAATAGATGGTGTAAAGGTAGAGGTAGTTAGTATACCAGTTGGTTAGGTTGCGGTAGCTTTAGCTTATTATTGCTTCTCTAAGGTACCCTCTATTATGTATACCTTAATCGATCTTAATAGCGTTGGTCCATACTTATTATTGGCTAATTTAATTATCTCTCTGCTCTATTTAGTTTGGTCTTCTTCTTGTGCTATATTATATAAAGACTAAGGGAGTGTTTTATTTTATTTATAGTTAATATTAACCTATACTCCTCTAATGTTTAGGCAGTTACGTAGTTACTAAAGCCAGTATAAGGGGATTTACGTAAAGATATCAACTGTAAAGTCCTTAAAATCTCCCTAGAACAATTCCTAGAGTGTTAAGTTAAGCTGGTTGTGTATCTCTATATATAGGTATATCTTGCATCGTAGGTAGTTAGTTAGTTCATCTTTGGAGGCTTCTATTAGGTTAATCCCATTTTCCTATTTAGCTGCTTCTTCCTTCTAGTCTTTCTCTGTTCCTGACATCTTGTTTATTATATATTATTTGGGTAAGTAAGGGTGAAGGTAAGGGTGTTCGAAAGGTAAAGGTAGGGGAATAGTTGAGGAGGCGGTTAAGGAGGCGGTTAAGGAGATGGTTTGAGTTAATTGAGTAGGGTAAAGTGCTCTACGCAGTAGTCTTCTAAAATAGATAGAATAAGATGTCTAGAAGTCGTTGTGGATACTAAACAAGTACTCCTAGGTGGTTTCTCTTCTTCTCTTTAACTGAAATAGGCTGATACAAAAGGTAGATAAGTATAACTATCTTCCAATCTGCTGTAAGGTGGATAGTATAACTGTCTTCTAAGCTATCTGCGTGTTTTCTAATCTGTGCGTGCTTACTAATTAGTGTTGGTATGCTTTAACAACGTGTAGAATACATATATCACAATGATATATACTATGCGGTGTTGTAGATAGATGTTATCTTTTAATACAAAGAAGGGTAAGGAACTTAAGGTTCCTTACCACGCTAGTGCCGCAGTGACACGTGACGGTAACTTACCTCACGTAACAGCAACTTGCCACACGTAGCGGCAATTTGCCTCCTATTGCAATGCAATATATTCTAGCTACAATAACTTAAATTATTGCTTTATAACTACTCTAATTCTTACTTACTTTAATCCTAACCTTAAATATATTATTAAAATGGACTTATTTAATTATGCGCTAGGTGGAGTGTTGTTGTAATATAATAAGAACGGCAAGCTATATCTAGTAGCCTTTCTCTCCTAGAAACTCGCCCCTACTAAATTAAACTATAAGATATATAATAAGGAACTGTTTATAATTATTAGATGCTTTAAATAATGGCGTCCTAAGCTTAAAGGATTATTATTTCTAATATATATATTAATGGACCATAAGAACCTGTAGTACTTTATAACTATAAAGCAATTAATATAGCGCCAAATTTATTAGGCCGAATATCTCTTATAATTTAATTTTAAGATTATATACCAACTAGGTAAACTTAACTAGAAGCCTAATATATTAATATAATAATTACAGAATCTACCTGCGAATTCTTTAGATAAATAGATTATAAATTAATTCCGGATTTTATTGCCCCCTAAATATTTTAAAAAACTATATTCTATATTTCTAAATATAGAAGTTAATAGAAATGAATTAGAAGTTAATAAATAGGAAATAGAAATTTATAATATAATATAATATAATAAAGGCGATTTAAATAGGAAAATAATAATATAAGGATATTACACTCGCTAAATACAAAATTTAAAATAATTAATTATACTATTAATAGAAGATAGTAGTTCCAAATCCCAAACCTTTAAGATTTAAAATACTTAAATTTATATATAACTCCCCTATAGTAGGGCATCCTGGCCATATAAAGACCTATAAGATTATTTAATAAGTATACTACTAGTTTATAATATACAACTATATATAAAAATACGTTTAAGTATACAGGATATGCGTGCGTGGAAAGACCTCTTATATAAAGAAATAAGGAGTACTTTAACCACTACCAATTCTAATATAAAGATGGCGCAATATTTTAATTAACTTTATAGTTGACTTGCTTAGCAGTAATAGGTTTATAAATATTATGGTAGTTATTAACCGCCTTATGAAAATATAATATATAATTCCTATAGACTTAATTAATGCAATATTAGTAGCTAAATATTTTGTTAAGTATGTCTTTAAGCTATATAGACTTTCTAACTTAATAATATCCAACTATAGAAGCTAGTTTATTTTAGACTTCTAGTAAGCTTTATATAAATAATTAAGCATTTAAATATGACTGTAGCTAGAATATATTGCATTGCAATAGGAGGCAAATTGCCGCTATGTGTGGCAAGTTGCCGTTACGTAAGGCAAGTTGCCGTCACGTGTTACCGCGGCACTAGCGTGGTAAGGAACCTTAAGTTCCTTACCCTTCTTCGTATTGGAAGACAACATCCATCTAACACCGTATAGTACATATCATTGTGATATATGTATTCTGCACGTTGTTAAAGCATACCAACAATGACTTTTAACTGTATTTTATTTAGAGATAGATAGTTAAACCAAAATTATAATTATAATTATAAAACAATACCTATAAATATACTGCTTCTACCTATAAGACGACTAGGAAAAATAGCTGCCTTTAGCTAAGTTTATTATAAATAATATAATAAATGTATTAATAGGCGTGATGCTATTTTACGCGACCTATAGATAAGATCCTTAACTTAGATTTAAACTATAATCTAAAATTAATATAATAGGACCTATAATTAAACGGATTTAGTTAATTAATATATATAACTTTACTAATTAAATAAAGCAGTTAACGGAACTATTATAAAGTAAATTAATATACACTTAAATGGTATAGGAATGATATATAAATAAAGGACGAGCTCTTATATAGGACTTTAAGGAAGGTAATATAGTTTACCTAAATATATAAAACCTATAGACTTAACGGCTCTTAAAGAAACTTAATTAGAAGTTTATAGGCCTATATTAAATTAAAAAGAAACTAAGCCCATATACCTATAAGCTTAAACTACCAACTAAATAAAAATATACCCGATATTTTATATAAGCTTATTATAACCTTTAAAAGATAATTCTATAACTTATAAAGTGCCGCCGCTACCTCCTATAATTATTAATAATAGTAACGGTTTTTACTTTATTAACTTAATTAATAATATATAATAGAAAAATATAATCTAAATAATTTAAACTTCTTATTAAGTAGAAAGGATATAAAATATAAACCTAGGAAACCTATAACCAAATTAAGGCTAACGCGCCTTCCTTAGTAAAAGAATTCTATAAAAACTATCCTTTACGGCCTGCTTTAGCTAGATAGATATAATATAAAGGTAAATAACTACTACCTAATATAAATATAATAATTATTAATAATTATTCATTGCTTAACGTCCGATTCGGATCCCTATTAGGCCCACGCGGACTACTCCTTATTTATATATAGGGAGAAAACTCTATTTAAGAAAACCCTATAATCCATCTCCCCGCCTTTTGGGGCTCGCCTGCTTAGCGCCTACGAGTCACCTATAGTGCTCTACTGCCTTACTTTTTGACCTCCTTAGGAACCACTGCTGCCGTAACAAGCCTACGGACGCGCCAGTATCGCAAACTTAACTCTACTACTGTAGAGATATTAGGGGGCGCCTAATACTCGCCCCTTTACCTTCTATTGCCATTTCCTTTATAACCCGGAACTGGTTTAGTACATTTTAGCTAATAAGCCACTAGGTAACCGCCTTAAGACCTTTTTATATTAGGAGCAGTGTATTATAGTTCTCTATACTAGCCGCCAAGAGCATTACTTCTTGGTTAGTGCGTAAGGGGCATAGCAGTATTACATGTTTTGGTGTCTGTCTTAGCCAGCCATATTTATATCTTAGGCTACCTACTAGGACACCTACCCAGTAAAACCAATCTTTTAGTCCTATTATTCCTATTCTTAAGAGTGTTGCTATTATATTTTCTGCCTTTATTAGGCCTTCTTAGAGCTTTTAGGTATTTACCCCCCATAGCGTTAACTATGCTATAGCTTAGGTTCCTCTTGCCTAAGACAGCCTCTATACCTTTAACTCCCATACACCTCTCTAGTATTGGTCCAGCTAGTATTATATTACGGTAGATGGTTTCCCAGTACTCTTTTATGCTCTACTTTAGCTCCTTTCTCTCTCTTACTATTGTCTTTACTAAACTCTTGCGCGTTTCCCTTTCTCTTCTATATAGGCCTAGGCCCTAATACAGCACTATTCTTCTTCTGCTTTTTCTACCTGTTTCTCTAATATATCCTCCCTACTTTAGGGTTATTGGTTTGCTCTCCTATAGGGCACCCTAGGGTCCCTCTATAGTTTGTTTAGGTATATCTTAATATACTTTATAACCTTAAAGTTGCGCTCCTTTTATACCCTTTGTATTGCAGCAGCTTTGATATGCAATTATAGGGGGGGGGATGTTTACTTCCTTCTTAAGTAGTGCTGTAGCCGTTTGCTTATACCCACCTATTATACTCCAGAGGCAGGCTATTTGGACCTTTTAGAGTGATTTAAGGAGTAATTTAGGGGGGCCTTTTTTAGTTTCTCCTATAGCCTAAATACTAGATCTATATATCATGGTTAGCCAGACAACTGCTATGTATAGTAGGCGTGACCTCTGGAAGCATGGACCCCATATAGAATTAACGATCCTAGATATTGCAATATACTGTGCTTAGCCCTTATAGGCCGCTTATAATGTATATACGCTCTACTAAAGCTTACTGTTTACCTATACTCCTAATACCCTTAGGCCTTAAACTAGTTAGCCCCTAAAGCCTTAGATATAAATTATATACTAGAGATCTGCAGATTAGTTGCGTTTTCTTATAAAATAAATTAGCTGATATTTCTCTAGTAAGAATTGGACTCTATATTGTCTTGCCTATTCTATATAGGTATTATAGGCTTTTTCTAGTATTCTACAGTTCTTTGCAGCTGTTAGCCCGTATATAATTAGGTTTATATTATTAATAAAGCCTATTCCCTAGGTCGCCCCTTTCTTAAAGGAGTTAATTAGGTTACTTATAAAGAAGAGAAAGAGTATAGGTAAAAGGGGTGATCCTTATAGTATTCCTGTTGTAACTGTAATAGGGGGGCTCTGGTATCCACTAAAGACCAGTAATATTTCTTTCTGGCCTGTAAACCCTTAAATAAATTATATAATCTATTCTAGGAAGCCCTTTGCCCTAAGGATATACAGGAGGCGCTTATAGGGTATGTTATTATAGGCACCACTAATATCTAGGCTAAGCATTAATACTATAAAGTCCCTTCGCATCGCCTATGCAGATTTAATGGTGGTGGCGAGTAATATAAGTACTAATAGTGTTAAGTGGTTCTTTCTTGCCCCTATTTAACTTTATAGTAGTAGGGCATATTACTTAGCCATATCTACTATGTGGTCCGCTATTACCCTTTTTAAGATCTTGCTAAGGGTATTTTCTAAGGCAATAGGGCGGTAGCTTCCTAGGATTAAGTAATCTGCTTTACCTTCTTTTTATAGGATAACCGTCATTATAGATCTTCCGAGCTGCGGGTAGTAGCCTATAGCAAAGTATACTCTAGCTATATCTGCAAGCTAAGGTGCTATAAGTGGTCCACAGGTCTTTAAGGCCTTATTTAGTATTCTATCTGGTCCTAGTGCTATATTATTTAAAAGGCGGCTAATAGTTCTGGCCATTTCCTCTGTTGTTATGTTGCTGTTAACCCGCAGGCGGGTCACTGGTATTTTACCTATAATATTACTAAGGTCTGCTAGAGCCGGTTTAGGGAAGAACCTTTCTATAAGAATCTTTACCTTCTTATTATTATTATTAGTGGCCTGTAACTCCCTTGCTCTTTATAGGGGTGGTAGGTATAGATCTTCTGCTAGGCGCCCTGCCTTTTTCTTTACCTATTTTGCTATAGCCCAAAGGCCCTTATTATAGGGGAGGCTTGGGTTAAAAGTGTGCTCGTTTATAAACCATCTCTAGTTATTCCTTGCTTCTTTTTTTAGGGTATTCTTTAACTGGTTTCTTGTGTCCTTGTATCGTCTCTCATCTTTAGGGTTGTGGCTACTTGTATATTTCCTTCTTGCTCGTCGTTGGCTGGCAATAAGAACCGCGCATTATACGGACCATGCGTGTCGCGTATAGGGGCCCGGTTTTAAGACCGGGCAGTACTCTTCCAGCCTATTTTTACAGGTAGTTATATATTAGCTAGTAATATAGTAGAGTTTAACGTACCTACTTATCTAAGCCTCTACCCCAGTTTTCTAGTGCTTTAGTCCTAGTCTGTAAGTAGTTAGCTGCCACCACCACTTATATAGGGAATTTCACCATTCTTTTAGATATCTTATAATGGGTTATTAGCCCAAGTACTAGTCTGCCCCCTAATAGTCTGTATAAGAGTCTCCTCCCAGAGTTAGTACGCTTTTATATAGCTTAGAAGCCTTCTATAGCCTCTAGTTTTACGCCTTTTCTATTATTTCCGCTAGCATAGATATAAGCTGCCATTTCCAGGGGTCGCAACTCCCGTTTTACGCGCCTACTAGCGTAATCCTGTAAAGGCGTTATAGCTGCATCCTGTAATACAGACTTAGGCGCACTTTCTACAGTTAGGCCTAGCTAAAACCTTCCTATCTAAGTAACTCCTGTTTACTCCTTAAGTATATCTTACCAGCATACCGCCCTAGACAAACGGTTCTGTCTATTAATATACCAACACGTATATCCGTTCTCTTAAGCCATATAGTAGTCTCTCTAGCTAGGATATAATTCTGCCTGCCTACTAGGTGCACTAAGGGTTAAAGCCTAGCTAAGGGGTAAGGTCCTTAAAGCCAGCAATAGCTACTACACATTATATCCCGCGGGAGGTTCCCGTTTCGCGTTGCCTATAAGAGTCTCCTTATAACAGGCCGACTGTGTCTTATAGGAGAGGGGCCATAGAGATACCAGGTCCCGCACCGGACAACCTACTCCCCCCTCTCCTACTAACTAAGCTTATATCCCCCTATTTTATAAGCTAGCCTATATCTCTAACTATTAAGACCTTATCTAACTGGCCTATGTTTCCCCTATAGCCTCCCCTATATATATATATTAGGTTGCGTACACCACGCCTATTAAGACCCTCCTATAAGTCGCCTTATGTATATACGCATTAAGTTATATACACCACACCTATTAAAACCCTCCTATGAGTTACTTATAAGTTAACTATAGGTTAACTATAAGTTAACTAAGTTGTACGCTATAGGGCCGTTAAAGCTGGCCTATATTTCCGCTGCCTAAAGCTTTACCTATGTTTCTACCTTATTAAGCCATCTAGTTGCTGTTGCATCGCCGTTGCGTTGCTGTTACATCACTGTGTCCAGGTTGCGCGCACCATGCCTATTAAGACCCTCTTCTAAGTTACCTGGGTGTACTAGATACTAGATAGGCCCTTATAGAGGGGCCTTAACAAGTTCTCTGGGCAGGGCCTTAATAAGTTCTTTACGGTGGCCTTAGAGCCTTAATAAGTTTTATATAAAGTATCTGCAACGCGTTAACCTTAATAAGTTCTTATAAAAAGAGGTTCCCTACGCCCTCGCCATATCCTCTCGGTTTTAGAGCTAGTGCAAGCCTAAGGGTGTCCTGTCGTACGCCTAGGGCGCGTCTACGTCGACTGGCTGAATAAGGCCAGTTTTGGGCCTGGCTGCGAGCCAGGTAGTCGTACGTCGGGCGGTTTTCGTATCCCAGTTTCCCTTAATAGCCCCCCTAGATGGTATAGCAGGAGCCCTAAGCAGGGGCAGTAGGACTCCTGGTGTTATTAAGGGCGATATACGCGTCGCAGGCTTAACACCACAGAGTCGCAACACCAGCGCGCGTAGCGCGCTGCGACGGCTCTCCTCCATTGCCTCTGCACTTAGCCATCATAAGGAATGATTTCCCAATAATGTTTCCACCCGTGGCAACGTGGACGCGTGCAGTAGGGCTTCGTGGGCCTAATATAAATATATAAAGCATAATAGTAGGAAACTTAGAATTAAAAAGAACTTATAATATATTATAACGCTTATAATATAATAAGTTATAAATTTTTAACTAAATTAAATTGTTTTAGACTTTTGGTTAAAGATGGGGGGTACTATAACAGGACTAGCCTAGTTATAGTAGGAATATCTTAGTAAAACACTTAATAGATAATTGTTTAAAACTATCTGCTATAATCCACTATTTTCTACTAGCGCCGTAACACCAAAGTCTGTTAAAGACTACGTGCGTAAATATATATATATTAACCACCAAGACCCCTAACTATTTAATTATATAATTCTCTTATTATTCCTTTCTTTTCTTTATATAACGTCTTATTCTCTGCAAGAGCTATATACCCTTAGATTAGATAGAATATATATTATTCCTTTAAATCTTCCCTAAAGCCTCTTCGCGCCCTTATAGAACGCTAAAGTACCACGTTAGTTAGAAAGGCTATAACCTAGATCCTACCTAGTACCCTATATAGAACTTTATTAGTAGTCTCTATAAGCTTTAAAAATTCTATAGCTGTTACTTTAATAAACTAGGACCCTTAAAGTACCTAGATAAGTAAATAAAGTGCTAGTATAGTAAAGATAATAAGTTACCGGAAAAATATAAAGATAAGAACGCCCTATAGGTGTAATATAAATATATAAAGCCTAAGGGCAGGCTTTACTAAGGGGGGGAGGGGGGTAATATTATAGCTCTGGTAGAAAACGGCACAACTTGGCTAGTAGAACTTGCGGTTATATAACTAGAGGACCATGTAAAAAAACCCTACTTTAATTAGCGCTGCTCTTCTTCCCCTTTCCTTTCTCTAGCTTTAGATCCTTATTTATAGACAATCCAATTATATAGGCTTGCATGCGTCCTTCCCACTATGCTTATGCCTTAATTAACTAAGTCGCTAATATAAAGTAGCTTAAGAGTAACGTAATCAATCAGCCTACGGCCCATATTAGCCTACGGCCTACTCTAAAAACTTACTAAAAATCGTTCTTTAATATCTTAACAACAGCTTAATAATAAATTATAAAATTTTATAATTAGACTCTTATACCCATTTTAAGACCTTTGTTAAAGTTTTAAAGTAATTTAATAAGTAGTTTTTAAGATATAATAATTAAGCTTAAATTTAATAGCTAAATCTTAATAAATCTTAATATATTAAAAAGGGCTAAACTAATTATTCAAAACTTTAATATAGATCTTAAAATGAGTATAAGAATCTAATTATAAATTTTTATAATTTATTATTAAGTTGTTGTTAAGATATTAAAGAACGATTTTTGGGTTTTTAGGTAAGTTTTTAGAGTGGGCTGAAGGCTAATATAGGCCGCAGGCTAATCGATTACGTTAAGTACGATAACGTACAGTGCCAAGACATTAGTTTCCCGACACGAACGCAAAATCGCGATCGTCAAAATTCCAACACCAAGATCGCGACCTTACTGCACCACAATGCAACGCTCGTTTGGCACCGAAATTAGTGGAAAT
>Ga0307507_10001104_pt1 | contig 59945 bp, 19 predicted proteins | sample 7_EM_MG_FD_207223 | JGI IMG/M metagenome (GOLD analysis project Ga0307507, IMG submission 207223) | Populus trichocarpa ectomycorrhiza microbial communities from riparian zone in the Pacific Northwest, United States - 7_EM | ecosystem: Host-associated > Plants > Roots > Unclassified | place... | reverse complement strand
GTAGATAGGCAGGTAGGTAAGTCAATAGGTAGATAGGTAGAAGAGAACCATCGCTATATTATATTAAATTATCTAAAATAATAATATTTATTTTACTAGCCTTATAAATAGCCTTAAAGTAGCTTTTGTTTATTTAAAAGAGGTAAATATAATTATGGTTGCTAAATGCGCAGATTGCTGGCAGGTTGCGCGCAGGCTGCGTGTCAAAAAAACACGACATAGGCTAGTCGGTCGAGTTGCCAAATGCCCTCAACTGCGCGCCAATTGCGTCAACCACCAACCATTGAGGCCATTGGTAGGGTACCATATTTTCCCGATGTTATAGGGTAGGGTTGCCTGGGCGTAGTCTATTAGGGGTAGTAGTTCGCCCTAGTTATCCTAAAAGTAGTTAATAAAGGGCCGGAGTCTCTAGTCTAGGTATTAATTTACAATCTCCGTCTAACCATCTATCTAGGAGTAGTATATTATAGAAAGCTTTAGCTTAATACTAAGGATCTAAGTAAACTTATTCTAGAAGGCTAATATAAACTACGGCCTATGGTTAGATACAATAGTATCTAGTAGTCTATAAATTTGGTAGATATAATGGATATATAGTTATGCTACCTCCTTAGTATTAATATCCTTATAATAGGGGATTAAAAACGGGCGCTTGCCAAAATAGTTAACTAGGATTATTACTATATTATATCCGTTACGGTCTATAGGCAGCTTATAGAAGTCTATAGAGATATGCTGCTAGGGGCGTTCTGTTAGATAATCTGTATTCTCTAAAGGCGTGAGTCACGTGCACGAAGACACGTCAGATCAAGGTCAAAAAGACACGACACTAGATCATCAATCTATCAACCCATTTCATCAATGAGCAGCTCTATATGAATTATCTGATAGTTATAAGCCCGGTCCGCCGACTTAAGAAGCTATTCAGCTATTATTTAATTATTTGAAGAAATTCTACCTCATCGTTAGACTCTGACACCTCATCGTTAAGACGCAGACTCTGACAGAAATCCTACCTCAATCGTCACAGGACGAGATTCCACGAGATTCCACGAGATTCCATGAGATTCTACGAAATTCTACCTTATCGTCAAAGGACGATTCTGATGACAAGGACGATTTTAACGACAAAATACCATCTTAATTCCCCATCTGCCTATTAGTTAAAATGACTCCACTAACATTAAGTTCGTCTACTACAATCATCCTTAATAAGCTAGAAGACTGGGAACAATAGATCTAGCAACTACAAGCCCTTATAGATCAGCAAATTTAGGCCCACGTTAACCCAGCTATAGAAGCACCTTAAGAAGGTCTACTTAAAAAACCACCTTATCTAAAGGTTACAGATTTCAACGAGAACGCAACCTTATATGCATAGCTCTTAACGAATCAACAGAGAGCGTACGAGAACAGCAGACGATACTACAACCAAGACATAAAGTACTTCCTAAAACAGGAAGAGCATCTGCAATAGATACGCACCTAGATTACGTCCACAGTATTAATTTAGAAGAAGCTATTGCTCAACCCTTCCCTTACAGTTAAGGAATGGCTGATTTAGCTAAAGGAGAACACAGAACCTACCTTATTATTCATTAGGAAGAAGGTACAACACTAGTACACAGAAGCCCTTAAGGGGTTTAAACACTTGTTAAAATTAAATTAATGGTTAGATTGATGGGAATATATAATAGTACTAGGAGAGAAGTATAAGATCCTTTAAATATCCAATAGAATTTGGCTTTAAGATTTAGCAGAAGTTATTTAACCATTTAGCAACGCCTACTGTGTAAAGTATACTACTAAGTTAAATAACCCTTAGAAGTCAAGATCTTCCAAATACTATAGAGTAGTAAAGGAGCTATAAGAAGGACTTAGAATACCCTTAAAGAAAGCCAATACTACTATAAAAGGGAGTACCTTTAATGCAGACTTTACAGAGTAAGCTATAATAGATCACTCTAATACTACTAAAGGTCTAGGGAAAGAAACCTTAGTATATACTAGACGCTTAAAAAGAGCCGGGTTACTAGTAGATAAGGAGACGTCCCATAAGAAGCTAATACCCGTATACTTGGCGTGTAAGAAACGAGGACATTCCCTTTAAGACTATTGGTATTTATTTAAAGACAAAAGACCCAAAGGAGTTATAATTAGAGATACTCACATTAAAAGGGTGCTAAAGAAGGTAGAAAAGAATAAGAATCTTACTAACTAAGTTGCAAAGATCAGATATAAAGAATAAGAAGACAAGGCTTAACAACAATAGGACAAGAGCTAGAAGACAGTTAAGATTAAGGGAGAAGCTAATGCGATATTTCTAGAATTATATTACATCGGTTAACTCCATCCACTAAAGCTATTAACTATTCTTAACTTAGGAACTACTCTCTACATCTTTAATAACCTCTCTTATTTTTATAATTTTAGGAAAGCTCTAAGATATAAATATATCACCGCCAGTAGCTTAGAAGTGCCTATACTAGGCTATAGCAATATCACTATCTAAGTCACAAAACTAGACAAGAGCAAGGGAACCCTATATCTTAAGGACGTTGCCTTTTATATGGACTTTAATACAAATCTAGTATCGTTCTATATGCTTCAAAAACGAGGGTTCTATTAGGACAATAAAGGAGACAATAATCTTCTAGTTTAAAAGGATAACATGATTATATATTAAATGGAAGAATGTTATAAATAATAGACTATTAAATACATCCGACTAGGAAGTCTATTAGCGTTTAATATAAGCCAACTGCTACGCCGCTAATAGAAGCACAGAGTATTGTTAAGAGACGCTCATCCAGACTTAAAAGGTAATGTGTATCTATAGCACCTATATCTAGGTTATCTAGGACCTATAAGCCTTTATTATCTAGGTCTTAATGCCTTAGAAGTTAAGCTTTAAGGCCCAAAGATAATAGAATGTTAATATTACAGTCTCGCCAAAATCAAGCGTTAGGTCTTAAGAAGGTTCTTAAAATAGAATATTAATAAACCTAATCTTAACCTCTATATTAACTAGACTAACCTTAAGGAAGCATATACTAGATTCATATAAGTTATATTTATCCACAACACCTTCTTAGGAAGAACCTTCCCGTATTTTATAACAACATATAGCAAAGAGAAGGAGACACTATAAGTGCTTAAAGATTTCATCTAATGGATTCGTCTAAGGTATAACCTTAAGGTTAACACTATCAGATCAAATAATAAGCTAGGGAGAAGGAGAACCCTTAAATGGCTACAGACGCAAGGGATTATATTTAAGCCTTTAGCGCTATATACCTAAGCTTAAAATAGTACCGCCAAACGCTTAGGGGGTGTAATTATTAAAAGAGCACGTATAATAAGAATTGCTGCCAATCTACCACACAATCTATAGAACGAGATAGTTAACTATACAGTCTACCTTTGAGATCAAACGCCATAGGAAAGTAATAGTTGGAACTCGCTATATAAGAGGTTCTATACCTACCTAGCCAATGGGAGATTAAGAAAGCCGCAACTGGCGCACCTAAAAGCCTATGGCTGTAGGGCGTACGCGATGACGTCAGACGCCTAGCTAAAGAAGAAAAGGCTAAGTAAGCTAGATCCATAAGCCCATATCAGCTACCTTATCGGCTATAACTCTACTAATATTTATAGGATCTAGATCCCATACAAAGGTATTATTATCTCTACTAGGGACGTTATCTTCGATAAAAAGACATTCTTTAACGGCAAGTAAACGGACATCTTAAAGGACCTACACGCTGAATTAAATACGCTAATTAAGAAGATTTAACTCCCTAATATCCTAACTAAGAATAAGGTCCTTCTGGAAGACAATAAAGAAATATTTAAACCGTTAATTTAAGAGAAAGATAATAATAACGTTAATAAGCCAGTTTAAACCTTTAATAGGTCAGCAGATCTCAAGCTTATAAGAGCTCTTAAAGATGCATACTATACACCACCTCTAATAGAAGAAGACAAAGAATCTCCATGTGCCTTTCACGTTAAGTATTCTATAAAGTTAGATGTATAAGGTACTAATTAAAACGTCACTTATTAAGCAGGAGATGCGTTTAACACTTAGGGGGTATCCAATGACTTAGTTAAAGACTCGTTTAAGGAAGCCAGTGATAATAGGTTTAAAGACTTTGTTACCAAAAGGATCACGTCAGCCTATCACGGCGCCTTCTTAGCAGGAAGGAAGTTCAACCTTAATAGTTAACTTAACGACAGCAAGCTAAAATTAGGTAGAACACGCGATGTTAGATTACATAGGAAGAACCTATCTCCGCCACCTTAGTTAATCTGGGACCTTAATATATATCCTCTTTAATATTAGTTCTAAGAGGCTTAATAAGCCTATCTCCAATCTCATTATTAAATGAGGTCGTTTTAAGAAACAGATAAAAAGCATATAAAGGGATAGCAGATCCTTAGCTTAATGTAGGTGTTTGTCTATAAAATGGACAAGCATAGATTTCTCTAGAAATATAAGGCACGCTTAATAGTCTACAGAAATTAATAGGCCCTAGGAGACCTACCTATAAGAGCTACTATATTAGCTAGTATAACCTTCTGAATCCTTATGGCGATTACTGCAAAATTCGACCTGGAGACGACATAGATAGATGCAGTTAATGCGTTTGTTTATTGCGATCTTGATAAGGTTGTCTACATAAAGCTACTGCCAGGGTTTAATAAAGGAAAGACAGACAAAGTACTGCGCTTAAGAAAAGCCCTATACGGACTATAACGATCACCACTGTTATGGCAGAAGAATCTTATGAGCTTATTAAATGAATTGGGCTTTAAAGAGGTACCTTAGGAGCTATATGTTATGCTAAAAGGTAGAATAGTCGTCTTCTTCTATATTAACGATATTGTCTTCTGCTACTGAAAGATAGATAAGAAGAAAGCTTAAGAAGCAATTAAGGAGCTATGCAAGGAATACCAGATAAGTATTCTTGGCGAGCTAAAATAGTTCCTAGGAATCTACGTGCTATATAATTATAGCTAGAGGCTCCTATGGCTATCCTAGGAAGCCTATATTGAGAAGATAGCTAACTAGTATAAGATAAATCTTAGAGGGCGTCTTTTAGACACTCCTATAGTAGAATTGGAACTCCTCTCTACTAATTACCAATTAATCCGTCTAACGCTTTTGTCCCCTAATATAGACCTATTAGTCCGTCCTATATCCCTACTAGCCTCTACAATGCTATATCAGAGAAAATTGGGCTTAGTACTCTATGTAGCCACTATAACGTGTCCGATATTGCTTTTGCAGTATTATGGCTGGCAAGGTTTAATTAGAACCTAAGCTAAGAGCATTATTAAGCGGTAGACAGAGTTATCTAATATTTATATAGTATAAGAAGCAGAGCAATCTGCTATAGAGGAGATAAGGAAGGAATAAATGGTAGAGGGAGAGATAAAGGAATACGCAATAAAGGACAAGACGACAGAAGAGACGGTAGAGGTGAAGCGCAATTATTTATCTATACCAGTAATGCATTATTTGCGGACAACTCCATTAACAGAAAGAGCTTGTAAGGATATATTATAAAGCTATTTGGGGGGCTAATCGCCTGGAGAGCAAACAAGCAGGGTATAGTGACAACGTTAAGCATAGAAGCCGAGTTGTTAGCCCTATTATAGACAGCAAAGGAAGCTATCTTTATTAGTAGGCTATTTAAAGCAATAATGTTACGCCTAAACGAGCCCTTAATTATTAAATGTAATAATACGCAGACGCTCTAACTAATTATAGAAGATATGGTAAAGCTAATTATAAAGCTCTAATATATTAATATCTATTAACACTAGCTACGTCAGGAATACGCAATAAGATAAGTATGATTTTAATAGACAGTAATAAAGGAGATAATCGCTGATGGACCTATAAAGGCCCTGCCTAAGTAGAGGTTTTAAAGCTTTGTTAATATAATTGGGATGGTGGATATTAAGAAGTAGCTGGATAAGGAGAAGCAACTAGAGGACCTAAGGGACAGTATTAGAGTAAGATGGAAGGATTCAGATAAGATTACGGTTTAATTGACTTATTAACGGACACGAGAAGGTGGCTAGCTTTGACCTTAAAGAGCTTAAAGCTAAGGGGGTGTGTTAGATAATCTGTATTCTTTAAAGGCGTGGGTCACGTGCACGAGTTACGTGCACGAAGACACGTCAGATCAAGGTTAAAAAGATATAACACTAGATTATTAATCTATTAACCCATTTTATTAATAAGCAGCTCTATATAAATTATCTAACACGTTCTGGTATTAGGAGTGGCTTTAATAGTCCTAAAGTCTTATTTTACAGAATTATAGACGTATAGTAGTTGTTATAGTTCTATATATAGCGGTTAATATCCATAACCATTCTGGGCCAGTAATATCGGTTACTAATAATTTTGCGGGTCTTATTCTTTCTAGGGTAGGCCGTAGAGACCTAGGCATATACTTTAGTAATAAGCTAAGTTTATAAGTTCTATTCCTCTACTACTACTAGCCGTTCTTAATACTTAAGTAATCTGTTTTTAAGGGACCAAGGGCTAGTAACATTCTTTACCTTTTTATAGTACTCCTGTAGAAAAAAGGCTATACAGTTTATCTACAGTAATTTGTTAATAAGGTTAAATCCTAAGGGGTTAATAGAATATATCTTAGCGCCTAAAGAGTCTATATTTAGTTCTGCCTATATTTAGGGGTTGAGGTACTTTAGTTATAGTAGTGTCTAAATCTGTAATAAGATCTTTACAGCCGTCTAGTTACCTAGGTCTTATTTACGCCTTATAAGAGTATCCACACGGTTTATAGCGCCTAGTCTATATATAATTAAGAAGTTAAACTAAGATAGGATATCTACCTAGCGTGCCTATTAGGCTGTAAGAGCCTTAGTTATTATAAAGTATTCTAAGGCCTTATAATCTAAAACTGCCTTAATAGGCTTAGGGGTCCTCTCTAGCTACGCACGCTAGTGCTAAAAGCTAGAGATAATGGCCAGCATTTCTTTATTATAGATGCGGTAGTTTAGCTTAGTATCTATTATAGTCTTTAAATAGTATATAATAGGGTACCATTTTTCATCTAGTTGCTTCTAGGAAGAAATACCAACTATTACGCCATCTAAGGCATCTGTTTTTAGCATTAAGGGCCGTTTTGGATTAAAGTAGGCAAGTAGAGGAGCTAATACCAGCTGTTTTTTAAGCTCATTAAATGCCTATATATATATAGCATTAAAGTAAAAGGGCTAGTCTTTCCTAGTAAGGTAGTTAAGAGGCTAGGTAATCCTACTATAGTTCTTAATAAAATGTTAATAGAAGTTATAGAAACCTAAAAATGATTATACCCACTTTACGGTCTATAGGGATATCCACTAGTTAATTACAGCTGTTTTCTCTAGGTTGGCCTTAATTCCATTTATACTAATAATAAACCCTAGGTACTTTATACACTTAATACTAAATTTTAACTTTCTAATATTGGCCTAGAGACCAGCTTCGCGGAGCCGTTATAGGACTTTATAGACATACTCCTTATATTCCAGTTTATTCTTAGAGTAAAATATAATATTATCTAGGCAGGCTATATAGAAGTTATTAAGGTAGTTAAAGAGTACATTATTTATATACCGTTAGTATATAGCTAGTCCATTAGTTAGTCTAAAAGGTAGTACTTTATATTTATACAATCTATAGTGGGTCTAAAATATAGTAAGATCCTTAGATTTAGGGTTTATCCTAATCCAGTAAAAGGCCTAATAGATATTAAGCTTTATAAAGATCTTAGCCTTACTTATACAGGCTAGTGTTTCTTTAAGTAAGGGTAGCGGATATTAGTCCTTATAGGTTATATAATTTAGTTTATAGTAGTTAATACAGAAACGGAGTCTACTATTAGGCTTTTTTATAAAGAGAATAGGTATAGTAAAGGGGACTTAGCTAGGCTTAATAAAGCCCTTATTAAGGTTATTAATAAGGTACTACTTAGTGGCCTATAGTTTATTAGTAGATTGCTAGCAGAGGGGGCTATAGCTAAGGGTGTTTTCTTTATCTAGCTTAATCTTAATCTTATAGTCATATAGTTAGTAAGGCGGAAGTATATTAGATACTGCCTTAGAGAATATGTCCTTAAATTCCTAGTATTAGCGGAGTAGTTTCTATTCTACCAGCTCCTTATCTATAAGTTTACTTTCCCTACTAAGCTAGTTATAGGCTAAAGCTTCCTTATCTTTAATTATCCGATTAATTTTATATAAGCTAGTTATAAAGGTAACAGTATTAGGCTGTATTAAGTTCTAGTAGAATCCTATAGCACTAATACAGCAGATATTAACTAGTGGGAGGCCTATAGGTTTCTTTACAAACATTCCGCGGACCATATTCTACGGTTAAGGGTTTATAACCCTCTTTAGCTTCTATTCTATCTTCCATAAGTTATCTTTCTGGTCTATATATTTAGTATAGCATCTAATATTCCTTGCTGTTCTTTATAGCTATATAGGGCCTAAGCTAGTTAGCTTATTACTAACTTCCTAGGTTTCTAATGCTAGTAGCGCAATATTAGTAGTCTAGGGGCAGCATAGTATACAGACCTGTTGCGGATTAAGCTATATATCTTTCTTAAAGGTCTGGTCCCTACGTATAGTATCGGCCTAGTAAACAGTGTCTACCTATAGCCGTATAAGGTTTTCCATTATAATGCTAATTTCTTTTATAAAGAAAGGGGTTAGGGGTAGAGTTTTAGGCCAGATAAGCTGTCTGCTCTATACGTTAAGCTATAAGCCTAAATAGGCTAGCCATTTTCTTTCTAAAATTATATTATGGCTTCCTAGGTCCATAATAAGCAAGGGGACGTTATACTATCTTTATCTATTAACACAGAGGTAAATCCGCAAGATAGTTATAATAGGTGGCCCTATCTATCCATTATACCTATAAATAAGAATTGGTTTAGGCAGTTCTTTAATAAATATATTTAAAAAGTTAGCCAGCTTTATAGTATACTAGGTGTCTATTAAGGCAAAGGTATTTGCTCAAAAGTTAGCTAAAGCAGAGGTTAAAACTTAATATCTATTACGGAATAAAATATAAGGGATAGTGCAGCCTCTTTTACTAACTAGCCAACCCAGATTAATATATAATATATTAATCCCTTTTAACCCTAGAGAGGAGTCTTCCTCTAGGGTTCCTCTTTTTCTAACTCTATACTTTCCTCCTAGATTAACAGAACCTCGCCCGCTTTTATATTTATTAAGTAATCCTTTATAATATAGCCCTTCTGGCTATAAGAGAAGCAAGCTCCCTAATCGCTAAGGGCCTATATATAGGGGTTGCTATATATAGGCCGAGTATTTACTAGACCTATAGCAGGACTAGCTGCATAGCTAGCTACTAAATTAGCGGCGGGCTATACGGCTAGTAAGGCAGGGGTTACAGATCTTACTAGGGCGCTGCGGCCCATTCTTATAGTACTTATATTCTAGTTAGTAGAGCTTTTAGTCTTATACCGCTTAGCACGTGCCTTAATTTAACGGAGGCCCTAGTCAATAGCTAGGCATTAGTCCATAAGTTCCTTTAGCGTTTATACAGTGGTATAAACTGGTGGTATAGCGCGCTATAGGTTTAGGGTAAGCTTATTAAAGAGGTCTAGCATTAGATCTTCTTAGGGGATTTAGGCCTGCCCAGTTAGGTATAGAAAGCGGGTCTAAAAGACTAAAAAGGTCTCTGTCATTTTTATATTTAGGCTTTTATAATTAAGCTAGGCGTTTTATACTTTAAAGGGGTCCTTATAAATAGAAGATAGGTAGTTAATTATCTCTTCTTCTAAGAGAAAGGGGTGTAACAGTGCAAGTGTGGGTATTAAAAGAACGACTTAATTCTAAATCTATGGAAATCAAGTGAACTAAATACATGAAAGTAGACCCGGAACTCCATAGTCTATGACTCAATATTTAACCGTATCCAAGACATACGAGGGTGGCGTTGATTGTGTCTCGGAGCCTCTTAGGCGACGGTCTCATATCTCAGCGTAGTGCTGGTAAACTGTTACACCCCCCCCCAGATTTAACGGTGTAGTTAAAGCTATAGAAAATAAAACAAAGATAGAAGCTATACCAAAATAAGAAATTTAGATATAACTTTAGGAGTAGTATAGGGTAATACTTAAGAGTCTTTGTTAGTTGTAGCAGTGATCTAATGTCAAATGTCTACCAGATTTAATTGCTTTATCCATGCCTTATGCCTTTAACGGGGTAGGATCTTGGTAAGACCGTTAGTAGGCATCTTGTCTATAGGGACCCATTATACGTCAATCTTTTTATCTTAGACTTCCTGTCTAAGCCAGTGCTAATGGACGTCGATATATTATAGCTTAGTATTAAGCTTTGGTGTATCCTGTCTTAGGAGTTGTATAGTCTGCATATTGTTGCATAGTAGGGTAAAATCGCGTTCTAAATTAAGACCGATTGCCTCAAAGAAACGCTGCCACTAGATAATTTTAACAGCAGCCATAGACAGGGAGAGAAGCTCCGCTTTAGTAGTTAAGCGAGTTACTAATCGTTATAGGGTTGCCTTCCAATTAATTAGTCCTCCAAATAGTATAAAAAGGTATCCTTAAGAGCTCCGTCTAGTCTCTTTATGGTCCGCAAATGCTGCGTTAGATACTCCATAAAAGGTAACGTCTTCTCCTTTAGGGTTTCTAAAGTAGATATATACTCTAAATACTTCGCCAGAGTATTCAATAGCTGTAGATTTTGTTTCAAGGCAATAGGCAATAGCTTAGTTTAATACATTAAGGTGCTTTTAATTTGGATTAGTAAGAAATTTGGCCAGCTTAGAATGCGTCTTCGCAATATTAGGTCTTCTAAATATAGTAAGGTATATAAGAGAACCAACCCGTTGCTAATAGGCTAGTGTTCTTTAAGGGTTCGTCTACTAGTTAGACAGAATCAGTTCTTCAGCGGGAAGTAATAACTTAGGAAATCTTCCTAGTTAAATATTAAATCAACTAGCTATCTTTTCAATATAGAAATCTTGGCAGAGCCAGAGCTTTCTATTTATATAATCTTATTTAATTCAAATTCCTAGGAACCATTATAGGTCTCCTAGTGCACGGATCTTATATCAATATAGAAGTTTAGCTTTAAATTCTTCTAATCTTTAAAGGTCCTTTTTAGCAAATAGAACGGCAATATTGTCTATGTAGAAGAAGACAATAAGTCGTCTATTAGTGTAAAGGCAGTTCGTACCTAGGATAGGCTTTAATCCGAATTTAGCCAGTGTACTAGTGAGCTCTTTATACCAAAGTAGTAGTAAGACTTTTAATCCGTATAGCGCCATGAGTAGCTTTAGAATATATCCGTTTTAATTAAAGCCTTCTGGGTAATAGCAGTAGACTAGCTTAACTAGTCTTGCGTTTATAAATGCGTTTACAGCGTTATACTATCAAATCTCCAAATTAAATGCAGCTGCTATAGCTATAAGGGCACGGAATATTCGAGCAGCTAGGGTTGCTGTATAGGTCTCTTCTTTAGTAATCTACAGGTCTCCGCGGACACACAGTCAAGCCTTTAGCTTTTAAAGGTAACCGTCGCTATCAAACTTATATTTAAAGACCCATTTTAGTGGAAGGATCTGCTCATTATATGCTTCTTCTTTTAGTATAGTCTTAAATGTCCCTCAGCGTTTTAGGTCATTATATTCTTTTTTTATGGCCTTTTAAAAGCCGGTAGTTAAAGGGTGCTTTCTTAGCTCTTTAAGGTTCCTTAGTTTAGGTGGAAGATTATCTTAATACAGGGAGGATCTAGTTTGGTTAATGTCCTTTACTAGTCCTATAGCAAAGCCAGCGTAGTAACCAAATAGGGTAGGTATATTGGCTAGTGCTACTGCGTACGCTTAATGTTAAATTTGTTTAGAACCTTCTGGTAGGACAAGGTTGGCAGAAGGATCAGCCAAGACCTTGTTAGCTCGTAGAGCTATATTTAACAGTTCTGGTAAACTGCTTGGCTGGGTAGAACCTGTTTCAATTATATCCAAGATATTATCTTAAAGTCCTCCCAGTATGGTATTTGTTTCTAGCAGATCCGGAGATACCGTTCTGCTAGGTGTCGGTAGCTGTTTAATATCCTTTATAGGAAGCTCTACCGAGTTGTTTAATGTAGTCGTTTAATCTGCATTTAAGGTAGGTCTATATAGGATAGATTTATCCTTAGATTTGTCCTTATAGAGAGGTTCTAGTAGACTAATTGCCTAGATGGTATCTTTTAATGCTTCCCTAAGTAGGTAATTAATATTTTAACCCTTAGGGTTATAGAACAAGGTCTTATTAAATATAACATCTCTAGTTTAAATGACTTTATAAAGGCTTGGAATCCAGATTTAATAGATATTTATTAAATTATAGCCAACTAGGTGTCCTATTAATATATAAGGAGCTAGCTTGTCTCCCTTTCTAACTTATTTGTTTAGTGTATAGGTCTTACAACCGTATTCGTGTATATAGGTAAGTAATAAAAGCTTACTATAGGCAACCTTATACGGAGTTTTCCACCCTAGCTGCTTATTTGGTGTTCAATTAAGTATATAGCTAGCAGCAAGGAAAGCTTCTAGTCCTAGAAATAGGGGTAAGGATGCTTCCAGCTATATAGACCTTAATCGTTCTATAAGGGTTCTTCTAGATCTTTCAGCTCCGCCATTTTATTCCTCAGTATACGGTGCTCAGCATTTAAAGGTAATGCCTTCGTCTGCATACCACGTATCTAGGGTGTCTTCCGTTTGTCTAAATACTTGTTTATTATTGCTCTAGAAGAAGACAACGTCTTAGTAGAATTATGTCTTAATTAAGCAGTAAGTCTTGCGAATAGTAGGTAGGACGGTAGCTTTGTCCTTATTCTTAGAGGTGAACACAAAGTTAAATTTGGAATATATACAATAGAAGTGCATGGTATATCTATTGCCGTTATACCCTGGTACTCCAAGGTAGATAATATCAAATGCTAGCCGTTTAAATAGTTAAGTGGCTAGAAATTCGTATTCTTATCTTTAAGAGATCTACTGTGTGTACTTTGCTAATAAACAAACTTTATATTCAATTTTAAGCGGTGCTTATTCATTGGTTTTAAATTCGGTTAGCTCTACACCAATAACGTGCTTAGGAAGCTGTGTAATAGTATTAGGTCCTACATAGCTGAGTATCTTATGCCATCTTATAGCTGTGGCTCCGATTGGTTTACGGGCCATTTAGCTTAGTTAAAATCTTCCTATTAAGAAAGTTAATTAAGTTGTCAAGTCTAGGGTATTTTTAGGCTCTCTATATATTAGTGCCCAGTAGCCCCCTAGTTGTTTTATATAGCAGACTGTTTCACTAGTTGCTAGATAGTATAGCACATTTCGTCCTAAGTTAAAATGGATGTCGTTATTAGTAGCTCTTAAGAGTGCTACAATATTTGTTAAAAAGGTAGGTGCTAGTGCTATATAGGATAGCTTCATTTTTAACTTCCCAGTAGGTGTATTAACAGTAATGGTTACTATTCCGTAGGCTTAAATTTTCATAAAATTTCCGCTAGCAATTAGGTAGTCGTCTTCTACTACTAGGTATAAAAAGGTAAAGTCTTCTTTATTATTATAGACATAGGTATCTACACTAGGGTTAAGTATCTAGGTGTTCTAGAGTTTAAAAGGAATTTAACCAGTACTAAACACAGCAGCATAGCTAGTTGGTTTGGTAGAAGGTGGGGTTTTAGAATTAAAATTAATTATGGATTTTATATTCTAATTATTCTCCTTTGCTTCCTATTCTCTTTTTTGGATTTAGTTAACGATGCGTTTAATCCAAGGTGTAGATAAGATAGCTTCATCTACTTTCTTCTAGATATCTGCCCTTGGTCTCCATCCTTAAAGGCGCTTATGCTTAGCAATGTAATAGCAGTCGTTAAACCAATATATAATGCCACATATACATTCCTTGTTCCATCTCGAATTTAAATTTAAATTGCTGTTGGAATTGGAATTACCGTTAGAGTCTAAATTAGAATTGTTTTAAAGGGTTACAAATGCAGAGTTATTAGCAGTCGAGGTAGACAATGCTTGCTACATGCGGTAGTGCTCCTTAAATTCCTTAATGAGGTTAATAATGGATGGGGCTTTTTCATCTTTTTATTCTTTCCTAATTAGGTCTACTTCTAGTACTCCTACAAAACTAGAAGAGATGGCTTTAATGGCTTATACAAAATTATAGTAGGGCCTAAATCCCTGTACGTCTGGAAGCTCTAATTCCTTTACCAGCTTATAGACGCTCCTCTAGTTGTTTAACCATTTTTCAATGCTCTGCTTTTTGTTATAGGCTTTAAGAGCCGTGTATTAATTTAGGACGTTGCGCTTTTAACCTAAGGTAGTAGGGGCGAGTACAGTCTTTAACTCCTAAAGGTGTTTGTATACTGTTCCGAGGTCTTTAATAAGAGGGAGGTAGGCTACTAACGTTATGCGGACGATATAATTGCTGATATTGTTTATAGCTTACTCTTGCTTCTGGTGCACACGGAGGTCGTTCTTATATTCCGCATATAGTTAATTATAGGCAATGAGTTGGTTTGGATCTAGCTTGGCTATCAATATAGCAGTAGGAAGCACGTCTCTTGGTGTAGGCTAATTCAGAGGTTCCAGCTTTGGAAGCCTGTCTTTCTTCTTTAATGGGTCAATATACTGCCATACGTTGTTTGTTTTAGCAGTATCTTAAATAATAAAGAACCATTGCATCTAATCAGATGGCTTTTTAAGGATAAGGTTGAATTTTGAATAAGGTCCGTCTGTATTAGTTGTTATTTTTAGAATTTAACAGGTCAAGCAGGGTCCTAGGTTAGCGTCTTGGCGAAACCTTATTTTGACGTTTCAAGCTTTTGATTTGATTCGTCAGTTCGTTCGGCTGTTAGGTATGTTTGTCGGTCAGGTGCGACCGTCCGTTCATTTAGTAGGTGAAGAAGCTTAAGACACTTGCAAAGGTAGTAGAAGTAGTGACTTCGTAAATAAGGTAGTAGATTAATTGGTTTAGCAGGTAGTGCAATCCGGACTTATAACTGTAACAGTGCAAGTGTGGGTATTGAAAGAACGACTTAATTCTAAATCTATGGAAATCAAGTAAACTAAATACATGAAAGTAGACCTGGAACTCCGTAGTCTATGACTCAATATTTGACCGTATCCGAGACATACGAGGGTGGCGTCGATTGTGTCTCGGAGCCTCTTAGGCGACGGTCTCGTGTCTCAGCGTAGTACTGGTGAACTGTTACAAGGGGTCTACTAAGTCCTAGGCGTATTGCGGACGTAGGTATATCTATACGTCACCGCCAGTACGGCCAAAGACGTATACTATTTTAGCTTGGGTATTAGGAAAGTAGTCTGTATTAACTTTAAGCTTATCCTGTAATTAAAGCCTCCAGTTATTAAATATAGGGTTAGTTCCATTAGTAAGTAATAAGGGGTCTACAACCTTTACAGACCGCAATAATACTAATACTATACATTAGGCTAGGGCCTTAAGGACCATAGTAAGTCTCTAGGTATTTAATAACCCATTACTAGGTATAGAGGTGTCTCTAGTTTTAAGCAGCTCTTAAAGCTATTTAATTTTAGTATTAGCTACTATAAGCTCTTTCTAGGGGGTTAAGATGGCGACTGTTTTACTATTAGAGATATTTATAGGTCTTATAGTAACTTTATTAGCTGCTATATTTCTTGGCATAGTAGTAGGGATATTAGGTAATTTTTGGTGTTTATTTATTTCCTAGGGGTTTTGGTCTATATGTATCCTATTCTTAGGTTTTGTGTTTTATTTATATTCTTTTAGTTCTTAGAGGTCTGTCCTATCCTTATAGTCCTAGTAATATCCTTAGGGTTCTATTTTATGTCCTTATCCTATTTATAGTCTTATAGATATATTTAAGTTCCTTTTTAGGAAAGAAGAGTAGTGACAAGCTTTAGATAATATTAGCGACTTAATTAATTTAGGTATAAGTACGGCAAGAAGGTCGCGCAAGCCTATATAATTAGATTGTCTATAAATAAAGATCTAAAGTTAGAAAGAAAAGGGGAAGAATAGAAGCACCGCTTAAAGCTATATACAATCCTTTGGTTACGTAATGGCAAGTTGCGGCAATCTAATGGCAATTTACTGGTACTGTAATAGAACTAACCCTTTGCTAAATTCTAGATTTAATTCTTATACCTTATAGAAAAAGGCTAGGCCCCCCTTAAAAATTACCAGTTAGACCTATATAATAAACTAATAATTAGGCTATAAAAGAAGATTACTATAACCTTAAATAATCTACTAACCTATAAAAGACTTATAGCTTACTACCTATTATTAGATTTAGGACTAAAGCAAATTAACGCTCGCCCTAATTGGCAGAAATAACCCCACAGCAATTAAAACATATTAGCTATACCTATAATAGCTAGGGTAGAAAGATAAGCTATAACTATAAACCCGCGAGCTTTACCTAATCCACTATATACTATGCCCTTAACTAGTACTTGTTGTAATACCCTAATTAGCCCTACTATAGTTACATGTTATAACTACGGAAAAGACGGACACTTTACCTTGCCTTACCTAGAACTAAAGATTATAGGTAATATTAAGAAAATAAAGGAAGGAGAGATATTTAATAAGTTTGAAAAAGAAAAACCCTATTAGCGACTTAGTTAATCAAGGTATGAGCACGGCAAGAGGGACACGCAAGCCTGTACAATTGGTAGTCTATAAACGAGGATCTAAAGCTAGAGAAAGGAAAGGGGAAGAATAGAAGCACCGCTTAAAGCTATGTATAATTCTCTAATTATATAACGGCACTTTACCATTACGTAACGGCAATTTGCGGCAATTTGCGGCAATGTGCCAGTACTATAACATTACCCCCCCTTTCAAAAAAGCCTGCCCTTAGGCTTTATATATCCATATTACACCTATAAGGCGTTCTTATCTTTATGCTCTATAGGCAACCTATTATCCTTACTATACTAGCATTCTATCTACTTATCTAAGTACTTTAGCAGTCTAAGTTTGTTAGGGTAATAGCTATAGAACTCTTGTAACTTATAGGGACTACCTATAAAATTCTATGCAGGGTACCAGATAGGGTCCAGATTATATCCTTTCCAACTTATGCGGTACTTTAGTATTCCCCTTATAAGTTTACAGGCTAGTATTTCTTTAATTTCCCATTTACTATTACTATTAACTTAAATTGGTAGGGGCGGTTTATTCTTTTATCTAGGTAATAGGTTGTTTATAGCTCTCTATAGCTTATCTAGTAAGAAGATAAGGTAGACCTTAATTAAATCCGGGAGCTTTACTTTATATAAGTTGCCTCTCTTCTTAAAGACCTTATATAGTCCTACCATCTAATAGTCTAGCTTATGGCTAAGCCGTTCTGTCTTTTAGTTCTTTATTATAACCTAGACCTTATTACCTTTAGTAAAGTTAGGCTTACGTCTATGCTTATTTACCTACTATTTTATTAATTTTTGGGCCTTTTCTAGGTTTGTATAGGCTACTTTCCAGGCTTCTTCTAAGCACTTAGCATACTGCTAGGCTTTCTTATAAGATAGTTTTTCGCATACGGTCTAGGGTCCTTTTAGTCTTTCCTAGTTAAAGCTTATATGGGGTAAGTAGCCTATTTCTAGCTAAATAGGTGCAAACTCTATAGAGTTATAGGGTAGGGTTGCCTAAGTATAGTCTATTAGGGGTAGCAGTTTAGCCTAGTTATCTTAGAAGTAGTTAATAAAGGGCCGAAGTCTTTAGTTTAAATATTAATTTACAATCTCCATCTAACTATCTGTCTAGGGGTGGTATACTATAGAAAGCTTTAGCTTAATGCCTAAGATTTAGGTAAACTTATTTCAGAAAGCTAATATAAATTGCAGCCTATAATTAGATATAATAGTATCTGGCAGTCTATAAATTTGGTAGATATAGTAGATATACAGTCAGGCCGCCTCTTTAGCATTAATATTCTTATAATAAGGGATTAAGAATAGGCGCTTGCCAAAGTGGTTAACTATAACTATAGCTATATTATATCCGCTACAGTCTATAGGTAGCTTATGGAAATCTATAAAGATATGCTACTAGGGGCGCTCTAGTATTAGGAGTGGTTTTAATAGTCCTAAGATCTTGTTTTGTGGGATTATAGATCTATAGCAGCTATCGCAGTTCTATACGTAACGGTTAATATCTATAACCATTTTGGGCTAGTAGTAGCGGTTGCCAATAATCCTATAGGTTTTATTTTTTTTTTTTGGGTGGGCCGTAGAGACCTAGGTATGTGCTTTAGTAATAAGCTAAGTCTATAAGTTCTATTCCTTTACTACTACTAGCCATTCCTAATACTTAAGTAATCCATTTTTAAGGGACTATGGGCTAGTAACGTCCTTTACCTTTTTATAGTACTCCTATAGAGAAGGGGCCGTACAATTTGCTTATAGTAGCTTATTAATAAGGTTAAGTTCTATAGCGTTAATAGGGTATATCTCGGCCTTTGCGGGGTCTGTATTTAGTTCTACCTATATTTAAAGGTTAAGGTGCTCTGGTTATAGCAGCATCTAGGTCTATAATGTAATCTTTATAGCTATCTAGTTATCTAGGTCTTGTTCGCGCCTTATAAGGGCATCTGCACAGTTAGTTGCGCCTAGCCGATATATAATTAGGAAGTGGAACTAAGATAGGATATCTGCCTAGTATGCCTGCTAGGCCGTAAGGGCTTTAGTTATTATAAAGTATTCTAAGGCCTTATAATCTAAGACTACTTAAATAGGTTTAGAGGTCCCCTCTAGCTATATACGCCAGTACTAAAGGCTAGAGATAATGGCCAGTATCTCTTTATTATGGATATAGTAATTTAGCTCCATATCTATTATAGTCTTTAAATAGTATATAATAGGGTGCCATTCTCTATCTAGCTATTTCTAGGAATAGATGGCAGCTATTACACTATCTAAAGTATCCATTTCTAGCATTAAGGGCTATTTTAGGTGGAAATGGGCCAGTAGCGGAGCAGAGACTAGCCGCTTTTTAAGTTTATTAAAGGCCTTTTTATATATATTATTAAAATAGAAAGGTTAGTTCTTTCTAGTAAGGTAGTTAAGGGCCAAGTAATTTTGCCATAGTCTTTAATAAAGTGTTAGTAGAAGTTACAGAAACCTAGGAATAATTATACCCCCTTTACGGTCTTTGGGGGTTCCCATTAATTAATTATAGCCATTTTTTTTAGGTCTGCCTTAATTCTATCTATACTAATAATAAACCCCAGGTACTTAGTGCGCTTAACATTAAATTCTAACTTCCTAATATCAGCCTGGAGACCAGCTTTGCGAAGCCGTTATAGGACTTTATAGATATGCTCCTTATATTCTAGTTTATTCTTAGAGTAAATTATAATATTATCTAGGTAGGCTGTGCAGAAGTTATTAAGGTAGTTAAAGAGTACATTATTTATATACCGTTAGTATATAGCTAGTCCGTTAGTTAGTTTAAAAGGTAGTACTTTATATTTATATAATCCATAGCAAGTTTAAAATATAGTAAGATTTTTAGATCTGGGGTTTATCCTAATTTGGTAAAAGGCCTAGCGGATATTAAGCTTTATAAAAATCTTAGCCTTACTTATATAGGCTAATATTTCTTTAAGTAAGGGTAGCGGATATTAGTCTTTATGGGTTATATGGTTTAGTTTATAGTAGTTAATATAGAAATAGAGTCTACTATTTAGCTTTTTTGTAAAGAGAATAGGTAAGGTAAAGGGGACTTAGCTAGGCTTAATAAAGCCCTTATTAAGGTTATTAATAAGGTACTGCTTAGTAGCCTATAGCTTGTTAGTAAATTACTAGCGGAGGGGGCTATAGCTAAGGGTGTTTTCTTTATTAGTGTCGGTATCACTTCCGGTAATACGTAATGCTATTGCAATAGTATAGGTGGTAACTGATTTTGATTGATGCTTATTAATTCTCCTATTCTATAGGTGGAATTTGGTGGATTTCTTAAGCTCGCTTAGCTTACGTAATTAACCCCTTTTAACTCGCGTTCGTAGGCAAGTTGCCGCAAATTGCCCTAGATTGCCGTCACGTGATGGCAATTTACGGTTATATAACTACAAGGACGCAACCTTAATTAGACACTAGAAGTATTTAGTTTTTAACAGTGCTTAAGCACGCCGCCTACTAAATTCCACTACCTTCCACCTGTTAAATTCCACTACTTTCTACCTATCAAATTCCACCAAATTCTGCCAAATGGCTAAAGTAACCAATCACAATTTTCTATACCCGGCATAGAAAATCGCCATTAGCTTGCTTAGTACTAGCGCCTTAGCTACTAGCTTAATATCTTTGCACTCTCTATTTCTATCTTTCCATCTTCTCCTCTCTCTACCCACTTGGTAACCTATAGCTTAATTATATTCGTATTAATTAGGTCCTTTAACGCTTAGTAAGGGTTTAATTTTATTATAGCGTCTACAGGGTTACTGCCTCCGTCGATCCATTTAATCTCTGCTATTTCTCTTCTCTTATACAATTGTTGTAAACATATTAGGTTAACTATAAGTCGTTTCTCTTATATTGTCCTGAGTTTAACTAGGCAGTTATATAGAGATTTTAAATCAGTATAAAGGGTAAGCGGTAGTTGTTCGAGTTATAGGATCTTCTTAATGGTTGCTTTAATTACAGCTCTGGTGTTAAATCCGTGGGCCATACTATATAGTTCAGATGCTAAGACGCTTTGTGTAACTCGCTTGCGTTTAATAGATAACTAATGGAGGATATTGGCCCTATTGTCCTTATCTATAAGTATAATAATAAAGCCAATCTAAGAAGAGAGGTCGTAGTTATTAGCAAATGACGAGTCCGTAAATATTATTAGTTTAAAAGTGCTTATATTAAGTTATACAAAGCAAAGTCCTTAGGAGGGATTATTAATTTACCATTACAGCCGCTTATTAAGCTGCTTCGTATATTCTTCCTTTAGGTTAACAACTTGTGCTATAAAGGAGAGATCAAAGGCAGCTTCTAGTTAACAGACTATGGCAATATAGGCTCCTCTTGCTCTCTGGGCAACGTACTAGTCCTTTAGTATAACTGCCTTACGGACTTCCCCTCTGGAGCTAGTTAGGTCTGTAGCCTTTATAGTAACCAACTTTAGGTTCTGGCATTAACGTTCCTGGGTAAAAGCTATTAAGTCCTTTTCTTACCTAATATAGCCTCCGTTAAACTTAATTAGGGTATTTAGCGTAAGCTTCTCTCTCTTCTTTACTAGAAACTTTACTTCCTAAAGCCTAGCTTCTTTAGCCTCCGCGAAGGTTTCATTAGTAAGAAATAGTATATTGTTAGTCTGCAGTCCTACAATTCCAAAGCCGTTGCTATTTATGTATAATAAGCAGGGGTTATATATTAACTAGTTTATCCGTAGCTTATTAAGGTAGTAGCGGTGGTATATATTAAACCAATAGTTGCCAGCTTCTAGGACACCATAGAGTGGTTTAATAACTCTTAAAATTAATCTATTCTTTAGTTCAAGTTCTAGTAATAGGCGTATAAAGAAGTCTCTATTTAGGTAGGTACTGGACTATATATAAGCTTGTAAGATGTTGCGCAGGTATAAAGAGGCTAGCCTTCTTTCGTTTCCTTATAGGGTTGCCATAAGTACTAGAATAATTCTCTAGCTAACACGTTAAATAGTTAGTAATTGTGTTAAGACCAGATCTTTACTATAGTTATTATAGGCTTATATAACTAGTTTAGACTTCTTAAAGGCCTTGTCTATTCTAGCGTTTTTAATTTTATTAATGAACCGAGAGTTAAAGATTCTAACTCCCTTTAAGACGTCTACTGTATTAATAAACTTAAAAACACCTTTCTTAAGTAAACCGTTTATCTCCTTACGTTAAGACTCTGTAAATGACGGTGAGGTATACTTAAGGGTTATAGTATTAGGTTTTATTGGGCTGTTGTTAATAAATATTAATATATCCGTAATGTTTTGCTAGGACTTTATTAGTGATTGTTATATCCGTTTTAATCTTTAAAGGGGTATAGTAGTTATTGGTTCCTTAGTTAATTCCTTAGTTAGTTCCTTGGTTGGTTTCTTAGTTAATTTCTTAATTAATTTTTTAGATAGCTCCTCCTCTAGTTCCTTATTAGGTTCTTCTAGTTTGGGTTATAGGTACGGCTTTACTATTATGGTTTTAAAGTTAGTAGGTCTACTAGGGAGTTATACCTTATATATTTCTCCATTAATTCCGAGCAACTTAAATAGGCTAGTCTATCTGCCGCTTTATCTAGTATTGCCTTTACGCTATATAAGCACGTCTAAGTTAAGGGGGAGGTTGTGGATTGTGGTGATAGATAGACCATTTTATTAGTTTAGTGCATTATTAACTTGCTTTTTTGCCCTAATCCTTACAATCTCCTCTATTGCCTTCTTTATAGCTGCCGCTCGCTGTATAATAGAGGGTGCTGGTAAGTCGAGTTCGCTTATATAAGGGTAGGTACTAAAAATAAGAAGTGTTGGGATTAAGCCATCTAGGCTAGCTATATTATTAGCGGCCTTTACCGCTATTTATAAGGCCAGTTCTTTGGTTATTCCTGAGTCCTATAGCTTCTCTATAATTATCTAGTATGCTTGGTGTAGTATTAGATAAGCTCTTTTTACTATTTTAATGGACCAGTAAGCTTCCACTGGGACGCTCTTAGTTGATATAGCTATTGCTATAGCATGCTGTTAAAACTCCTTGCTTGCGAAGTTCTTCCTAGCGTTATAGGTAATGTAGTTAGGTAGTCTAATATAGGTATTAATCTAATATAGTTGTAGGATGTCCTAGGTATGTTTTATAGAGATATTATATAGCTATCTTGCAGCTTGAAATCTGGTAGCTTTATTAATTATATAGAGAATAGGACTCCTGTTAATATATATAATATTAACAAAAATGGAATGGTTAAAATCGGAATCTTAGTCTTCTTGTAGTGTGAATTTAAACTGTCTGGGAGACTTGCCGTGTTTCTAGCAGTGGGAATAGTACTTAGTAAGGTAGTTAATGGCCTGCTTATTAATATTATCATGGCCAGAGCGTTCTAGTACCTTATATAGCTTGTCTACTAATAGATGTAACGGAACCTTGTAGCAGGAACTACGGTGGGTCCTATTATTGGGCTAGGTATATAGGTAAAAACGGTTTCAACAACGTAATAATAACTGGTGGAGTGGTTGCCCAACAGATTAACTCCAATTATATTTTAAGATTTACTACAAGGAGAGAACTATCTACGGTAGGAACTGAGGTCCTTTAAATACACAACCATACTCCTAAGAAATCCTCCCTTGTACGTAAGGTACGTGTTATACGTAAGGTATATATATTTACTACGTTCCTTGCGTTCCTTATATAGCTTATTATATAACTCAGCTACTATTCCTTATTATATAGTTCCACTAGATCTATTCTGGACTATGCCTATATTAACTAACTAGCTTCCTCTGACTCCTCTCTAAGTAGTCATAATACTGTACTTAAGCTGTCCGTAATACTATTTCCCTCCTCTTTATCTTCGTCCTTAAAGATTCCTAATATCTCTAAGTTGTCTACTAGAGGTGTAATGTCCGTTTAATTAGTCTAGTTAATATCCTTACTTATTATACCTAAAGCGCCTTCTTCTTTACACGCGTAACGTTATGCTCGCACTATTACTGCCATACTGTTACTAGGTAAGATAATGCTGTCTCCGTATTCTTATTATACGAAAGAGGGGTTGGTTTGTATTACACTAGCGAGCCCTACCGCCTAACAACCCTCCTTTTACTCGGAGTGTACTAAAGTAAACATTTAATCGCTTTGCAATATTCGTTCTACTTCTAACGCTAAATATGCGTGTCCTATAACTCTTAACAGTCTTTAAGTTCCCTAAGTAACTTATTATAGGGTCTCGTGTTTAATCTACCACTATAAAGCTTGACAGTAAGCTCTCCGCTGCCCTGGCTGAGCTAAAATGTTCTTAAGACGCAAAATAGAAGGCCCTAGATACTTAAATTGCGGCGTCTACCTAGTTGCTTTGTCTTAAAAAGGTTTATAAGAAGGTTTGTTTTAAGGAGTAGAAACTTGTCTAATAGGGTCTTAACAAGCTGGGTAATAAAAGGGTAGAGTTTCTAGAGAAGGAAATAACTCTAAGTAACGTAGTAGTTGCTCCTTATAGGTCCTCCTTAGGTAACTTGTCCTTTAGCGATCCTTTTTTAATGCTTCTTAACCTACTTTCTTCTAATACTTCTTTATCTTTCCTATAGTGTTCTTTAGGTTGCTTAGTGGTTCCTAGATAGTCTTGCTGTAGCCTATCTACTTTACTTTATACTATGTTTTATTATCTATATCCTTATGACTAATAATCTTTAAAACTTGCTACTTATCCTCTTTCTGTCCTCTATATATATCTGCCTTATATACTAGTGGTTTAACGTTTCCGTATACTGGTTCTAGCATTGCAACGTATTATATAGGGTAGATTCTTATTTTGGCTAGTAGGTTTAACTTATATATAACTAATAAAATTCTTTAGATAATTTTAAAAGGCCCTAGTCTAACATGGTCCAACTTCTTACTTAATTATTAACTCTTAAAATTTTTATATAGTAGCTACACTCTATCTCCCTCCTTAAGATCTGGTCCCTTAGATCTCTTAGTGTATAATTACAGCACCTATCATACCAACCGCGTGCCTACGCGTTCGGTACGCCAGGTACGCGTTTACGCGTTTGGTGCACCAACCACTCGCTTATGCGTCTGGTGCACTTATAAAGCACTAACTAATTAGGGGGAGGACGCATTAGTATATAAACCATATAGTCTACTTTATACAATCGACAGTCACCACCATCCCAAAGAGTATACAATACTATACGTATTTCGTGCCCCGGGATACGACTTACTTATGCTATTAAGTTAGTACAAACACTGATCAGTAAGCGCGCACAGATTAGCAATTACTTAACACCTCCCACCGAGCGATATATACAACAGCGACCACCCATTCAGACTCCTAGTACAACCTACTAGAAGGTTAAAAGTTGGGGATTACGGACTATCACCAACTCTGTATACTTATTTAAGTCTTAGTACGGTTTACTGGAAGTTATAGACGCGAATACAAACCTTTATGGAACCCCCTATCCTCAACCCTCTTCAAACCTTAAACCCCTATTCCTACTACACCCTCCCTTAATACCCCCAACCTCTTTTCAGACCCCTTATAGAGACCCCTACCCTTCTACAAACCATTACGGACCTGTTAATTACCTTTAAGGACCATTATAAGACCCCTTGAACTGTTACGGACCTGCTAATTAATTTTACGGACCGTTACAAGACCTCCCCCACCCGCTATAAGCTACTACGACCCGCCACAGCTTATATAGACATATAACGCTACACAATATGGCAGATATAAGCAAGCAAATCAGCGAAGGTTAAAAGAAGTGGAGCTAAGGAGTCAACCTTACGTCTACAGATAACGTTAATAACTATATTAATTTCAAAATCCTTAAATACGGACACTATAAGCTTCTAAACGACGACCTATGGGAGTAATATAAGGAAGACTTTGCGGACTTTACAGAAGCTATTCTTAAGGCTTGTAACCCTACTGCCATCCGTAACCTATGAACCCTTTTACATTACCAAGGTGTATGGGTTAAAAAGGATAAATGAGTTACTATTGCACAGTCCTTATACAACACAATATAGGAGGAGGACCAAATAGAATGGACTAAAGAGAAAATCCTAGACCAGGTTAAAGCCATAAATAATCTCTCTACTTCTCCTAAACTTAATAGCATTACTGGCCTTATACCTAACCTACTTAACTAAATTTGTCCTATAAACCCAAGCGATTTTGGAATTGATTTTACAGGCTAAAGCACACCTAGTACCTAAGTTACGGACTGTAATACCCCTATAAACCAAAATATGGACCAAAACCCTTCTGTTAACAAAGCCATAGATTTATAACCTGCCTAAGTTATAGATCTGTAAGCTATATATCCGCAAACTATATATCCGCAAGCTATATATCCGCAAGCTATAGATCCGCAAGTTATAGATCTATAACACACCTAAGCAAAGACCTATAGCAAGGAGCTAGCTAACCTAGCTAAGCTCTACACCGACGAATCTAAGTATAGCGGTGAAAATAACAACTTTAACTTTAAACTAACCATCTTTACGGACCTCTGTTAGAAGGCTGATATTCCTAAACAGGAGTTCAGCCAAGCCTACTCTACTATGCTACGTGGCCTAGCACTTAACCACTACTATACCAACCTTAAGAGTAACCCCCTTGGTGTTCCCTTTAACAAGCTATACAAAGCTACCCATAACTACTTTAAAGGACCGAAATATAAGCGTAATATCCTTACCTAATAGAATGCGACTAAGCTACGGACCGTAATTAACAAGAATACTGAAAAATCAACTATAGAGTGCCTGCAAATTCTTATTAAAGACCTCTAGTACCTACAGCACGGCCTTAACGCTAAGCTTTAAATAGACGACTTCCTACACAATAAACTTATTACGGCCTACTAGGAAGTAGAGCCCTACAAGTACACCTACTACAAGCCTATAGATACCTTAGCTGGCCTTATTAATAATCTACGCTCCTCTATTATAATATATAAAGTCTTAAACCCACCAGGCAGCACGCAAGCCTTTATTATAGATATTCAATATCTGTAAATAGACTCAGATATCTACTTTACAGACCGCTACTACTGCTAGCAGCACCCATACCGACCAAGTCCTACCCGTAACTCCCGCAGCAACCCCTATATAAAAATATACCCCCGCAGACAAACCAGCCAGAAGTGCTTTATATGCGGCAAGGAAGGATATTAGTCTATAAGGTATACCTAGGAAGAATATAACAAGTCTAGGAAGAGACTTAATAGCTATATTAGCCAGTTCATTTTAGAATACAAAGGAAAGGAAGTAGAAGAGCCCCCTAATAAGTTAATAGAAGCCCTTATAATTAACTTTAACTTAGACGCTTAGGAATAAGAGACCTTAGAGACATTCCTAACCACTTTTAAACCTTTTATGGACAGCCAAGCCTTTAATATTATAACCGTATTAGCCGACCGTTCCTTTATACACTTAGTTGCGCCTAAAAACCATTCCATAAGCACCCCTATTATAGATGTTATAGATTATAAGCAGGACCCATTTGCATATATTACCACAGAACGCTATACCCCTAAGGAATTCTATGGTGTTATAATTAATACAGGCGCCTTTAAGAAGTCTACTATAGGTTACAGACAATACCTTACATATAGGACCACCGCAAATAATAATATGGATATTGACACTATATAAACTGGGGCCGTAAACGTCTAATTTAGCATTAGCTTAACTGCATTAATTAGATCAGTTGCAGTTAAGACCCTAATTGGCCTAGTTAACTTCCATATAGTAAAAGCAGACACCCCTTTCTTACTTTGCCTTGCGGACATAGATAGGTTACAGGTTTACTATAACAATATTATAGACACCTTAATCGGCCCCGTAACTGCCCTAGGAAGTAAGCATGTTACCCTACCAATTATATAACAATTTGGACACCCGTTCCTTATATGGGGAGAGACTTTATAGACCTACATTTAGGAATCTTTTAACTATAACCCATACTACCTTACCAGTACAGAGATCTACTATTTATATTATTGTTTTGGCCACCCATCAGCCGAAAAGCTATATAGAGTCCTTAAATACTCTGGACACGACAACATTAACAAGAAGGCAGTTAATCACCTAACTAAATACTGCTCCTACTGCTAGAAATACAGACATTCCCTAGGCCGATTCAAGTTCACCCTTTATAAGGATCTTAACTTTAACCATTTAGTGTATATAGACATTATGTACATTAACGGCAGCCTAGTATTACATATAATTAATAAGGTAACCCGCTATTAAGCCGCCCGTTAGTTGTAAAATATATCCATAAAGCACACTTAGGATATTTTACAGACCTACTAGATTAACACGTACGTTAAACCTCCTAAGTATATTACCTATAACGCTAGTAGGAACTTTATTAGTAAGGAATTCCAGCAGTATGCTATAGCCATAGCTATATTAACAAAAGCCGTTCCAGTTAAGGCGTATTGGTCCGTTGGGCTTGTTAAGCAAGCTTACCTAGCCCTACGGAGAGCTTACCAGATTATTATAGACAAGTGTAAGGACATCTAAAAGGAACTGGCTCTATAGATGGCCGTAAAAGCCGTTAATAATACTACTAGCCTAGATGGACTAGTACCTACCCTTTTAGTCTACGGAGCCTACCCAAGGATAAGTAACCTAAATCCTCCTGCCCTGTCTATTATGGAACAAGCAGCTGTAATACGGAAGGTAATAGCTAAGATAGTTAAGCTATAGGCCAAATAAGCTGTTAATAACGCCCTGCACTACCATAACGGACCCAACACAACCCCAGTATACGACCTCCCGCTTAACTCTAAAGTCCTTATATAGCGTAAAAGTAGCAAGTGGACCGGACCCTACCGTTTACTGGCTGTAGAAAATAAGATGTGCTATATATAACTTCCTAGCGGCCTGACCAGCTTTAGGAGCACATTTATAAAACCCTACTTTCAGCCTAAAGACACCTATGACGTTGAGCCAGACAAACTAGAAGCAACTGCCAAGCCAAACAAACTGGAGGTAACCGCCGAATTAAACAAACTAGAAGTGACCGCCAAACTAGATAAGCTAGAAGCACCCTTGCCTACCCTAGAAGTCCTCTAGAAACCCACTAAACCCGCTATACCTACTATAAAGCGCGGTTAAGGACGCCCCTAAAAGCACCCCATAACTAAGAATACTATAATAGAGACTTACCTAACCTCTACAGGAATATCTGTAAGGCAATCTCCGCCTGTGAATATATTAGTTCTAGTATAGGAAACCCCCTTTACGGACTTATAACATAAAGAGATCAACGGACTACTTAAAAAGGGCGTCTTTGCGATTATAATAGAGAAAGACATTCCGCAAGGCGTCCGTATATTTAACTTACGCTTTATTAACGAAATTAAGCACCTAGGTACTAACAAAGCTTTTAAAAAATTAAGGCTTATTGTATAAGCCTATAACAACCAAGGGAAGGGCTTAGTTCTTATGCAATCGCCTATAATTTAACGAGTCAGCCAACGGATTATACTTGCACTTACGCCTAGACTATAGCAAAGTAAACCCGTAGCTCTTTACCTACAGGATATCTTGCAAGCCTATGTGCAGTCTAATACCTACCTAAGTAGGGACATCTTTATATGGCTACCCCCTAAGCTTAACCTACAACCAGGAATAATCCTACGGGTTGTAAAACCTTTATATAGAGTACCAGAAGCTGGAAACCATTGGTTTAAAATATACCACCAGTACTACATTAGTAAATTTAAAATGGAACAGTTAACCTACAACCCCTGCCTCCTATACAGCCTATTAAACGGCCTTGGTATTGTTGGACTCTAAATAGACAATACCCTATTCCTAGCAGACCAGACCTTTGCAGATGCTAAAGAAACTAAACTACAAAAGGCTAAGTTCTTAGTAAAGCTGTAAGAGCAGCTAACTAAGCAGAATCCAATTAAGTTTAATAGAGGCCTAATTATATAAAAGGGCAACCTAATTAAGCTGACTTAGGAACGCCAAGCCTAAAACCTAAAGCCTATTATAGCAAAGCCTACGGACCTTACCAGTTCCTGTAGAGAGACCCGTAAGACCGTAAATATAAAGAACCAATACGCTGCATAGCGTGTAAGAGGCGCCTATATAGCTACAGTCTGCCAACCTAAATCTGCCTACGACTTGTCCTTTGCGGCCCAGGTAGTAGATCTGCAAGAAGAAAATATCAAGCAGCTTAATAAGCGTATTTAATAGTAAATTAACAACGCAACAAGAGGACTTACTTTTGTACCACTAGACCTAAATTCCCTTAGTGTAATGGTATTTATAGATGCCTCTTTTGCTAATAACAAAGACCTATTATCACAAATCGGCTTTATGATTGTACTTACGGACCGCAATTAGGACGTAAATATACTGCACTAGTCTTTAATTAAGTGTAAATAAGTAACCCACAGTGTACTAGCTTCTAAGCTATATGCACTAGCCCATAGCTTTAATATAGCAGCCGCAATTAAATTAATGGTCCAGAAGATTCTATAACTAGAGCAGTTACCCCTAGTTCTATACACCAATTTAAAGTCCCTCTATAACTGCCTAGTTAAACTAGGTACAATATAAGAGAAAAGGCTTATAGTTAACCTTATATGCTTACGTCAGGCCTATAAACGGCGCAAGATTACAGAGGTTAAATGGATTAGTAGCGGAGACAACCCAGCAGACGCTATAACTAAGGCAAAGCTGTGTTAAGCTCTTAAAACCCTAATTAATATAAATAAGCTTAACCTAGAAGTCATAGAATGGGTAGAATGGGACTAACGGAGCACCTATGGTACGTCTACGGCCCGTTAGAAGGCCGTACGGCTCGTTATACAGTACAGGTGGAAAACGGTGGAAAGCTACAGTGGAACTTAGTAGACTCACATAACCTGCTAAATTTTGCAGGGTAGTTAAATTGACCAATCACGATTTTCTATCCCCGGGATGGAAAATCGCCATTGGCTCGCTTAGCACTAGCGCCTTGGCGGCCCTCACGATCCGACTTATAGCTCGTCTACTGCCCGTTAAAAGGCTATATGGTTCATTCTACGGACCGTAAGCAGAACTTACGGCCAGCTTGGGGCACTGTTTGGAAGGCAGCCTAGACGGCACCTTGGGGGAGATTTCCTATGTATTTTCTTTTATGTTTTATAGTTCTATTAAAGCAATTATAGAGGCTGTATACAAGTGGTTTCATTTTTCAAGTACCGCCAGTGTATAATTACAGCACCTATTATACCAACCGCGTGCCTACGCGTTCGGTACGCCAGGTACACGTTTACGCGTTTAGTGCACCAACCACTCGCTTACGCGTCTGGTGCACTTATAAAGCACTAACTAATTAGGGGGAGGACGCATTAGTATATAGACCACATAGTCTGCTTTATATAATTGACAGTCACTACCATCCCAAAGAGTATACAATACTATACATATTTCGTGCCCCGGGATATAACTCACTCGTGCTATTAAGTTAGTACGAATACTTAGTATTATAGTACTTTTTTATTCGTTCTTATACTAGTTTAGCTATTTCTTTGAGATTTATATAAAGATTCATTAACATCTCTATCCTTTATTTAGCTGTGCTACTTGTCTTCTTTGCTTAATATGGCGATAATGATGTTCTTGGCTTATATCCGTAATTTGCCTTAAATAGTAATATTCCTATTCCTTCTTATGGTGTTATACTGTATACAAACTGTGTAACTGGTAATAATAATACCCAATTATTCTATGCGTAGTTAATATAATATCTTAAATACTGTTTTAGTGTCTGGTTTAGTCTTTCCATCTATCCGTCTATCTGCGGATGATATGCTATAGAGGTTGCTATACAAACTCCCTATTCTGCTAGAAATACTTCTTAAAATACTGCTATAAATTTTAGATCTCTATCTAATATAATCTTATCTAGTGCTCCATATCTTGCAAACACTTCCTTTATATAGATTCTAGCGACATCCTCTGCCGATATTTCTTCTGTGTAGGCTATAAAGTATCCCCACTTTATTAGCTTATCCACTATTACTAAAATCGTGTCATAATCTTATCCCGTAATAGGATCTTTTAACTTTAATAACTTAATAACAAAGTCCTATAATATAACCTCCTATGGTCTTTCTAGTACCTTAATAGGTTATAGCTCTCTATATAGCTTATACCTTGTTAGTTTATTCCTCTAGTAATCTGGATATTTTTTTATAACTTACCTTGCTAGTCCCTAATTTCTTAAATAATATACTCCTTTTAAAGTCTTAACACTAGTTCTGTAGACCTATTATATTCTTATATTATTCCCTTGTGGAATTCCTTAACAAACTCTTCTATAACAGACTTAGGCATATATATTGCTTCTCTATTTTTGTATTGCTTTAAGTCTGGATCCTCTGTTTATACTTTTTAGATCTTCTATATCTAATTACTTTTTAGTAATTTGTAGATCTAACTTTCCTTAGTTGCTATAATTTTTGGATAATTATACCTAATTAATCCGTTTTAGTCCTTTTGCAACAAAGCTCCTAATGGCTTTTTGTTATTTTATAGTTTAGTTTTTCTACTTAGAGCGTCTACTCTTGCATTGTCTGTTCCTTTAGTATACTAAATTTTAAAATAGTATTCTATAAGCATTTCTGCCCATTTAACCTGTCTTTAGTTAAGTTTCTTTATTATTAGAAATCCTGTAAGGTTCTTATAGTCCATCTTAACTATAAATGGTTTCTTTATGCCTTATAAGAATGCTCTCTATTCCTTAAGTACTATAACTATGCCTAACAACTCCTTATTGTAGATATCGTAGTTTAGTTTTAGTGGTGTTATCTTTTAACTATAGTATGCTACTGGATGCCATATATTCTAATACCTCTGTAGTAGATATGCTCTTAGTGCAAAGTTTAATATATTTATCTCAACAACCGTGTCTAACTTTGGTTAATAGATTTTGAGGATTAGTTCTTAGGTAAATAACTCTTTAAGTTCCTAGAATAGCCTTTTCTACTTACTACCCCAAACCTATGGTTCCTCCTTCTTTGTTAACCTTATAAATGGCTTAATGCTTTTTAGCTACTGTGCTATAAACCTCCTATAGTAGTTACAAAACCCTAGAAATAATCTTAACTATATAACATTCTCTAGTTCTTACTAATTTACTATAGCTTTAACTTTCTTTAGGTCTATACTGATTTTTCCTAGTTTAATAATAAATCCTATAAAATTGGTCTTTCTTATAAAGAACTTATATTTCTTAATTACTACTAGCATTTGTTTTTCTTGTAGTCTCTTTAAGACCTATTTGATGTGTTCTCTATGTTTTTTCTTACTTATTAAGTAGATAATAATGTTGTTAAGATATACTATAATAAACTTATTAAGGTGTTCTCCTAATATACTATTAATTCGCTTCCGGAATATTGCTAGTGCGTTTATAAGCCTAAATTGCATAACTAATGGCTTGTATAGTTCTTCCTTTAACCTAAAGCCTGCCTTCTATTTGTCGCCTTCCTTAATTCTAATCTAGTGGTACGCCTACCTTAGATCTATCTTTATGAAGATTTGCGTATTGCCTATCCTGTCTTAGATTTCGCTAATTAAGGGTAAAGGATACCTATCCTTTTTAGTAATGCTGTTTAACTGTCTATAGTTTATATATATCCTAAGTTTTCTGTTTTTCTTTAGGACGAATAATACCGGATATCCTACTAATAACTATAATGGTCTAATATATCCCTTTAATAAGTTCTCCTGGATAAACTCTTTAAGCGCTACTAACTCTACTTTAGTAAGCTTATAGATTAGAAAGAACCTTAGACTTATTCCCTCTTTTAATTCTATCTTATAGTCCTATGCTGTATATTCTAATAGCTTTTCACTTTCTAGTAACTATAACTTTTTACCGTACTTATGGTATTTCTTTAGTATATAACTTAAGCCTCGCTTAGTCTCTTTATATATCGCTCTAACTTAGTACTATACCAACTTAGTTTGCTGTCGCACTTTATATTATTAAGTATCCCTAATATTAACCTAATCTATAACCTAATTAATTTTTAGATTATATTCCTATAATTAAGGCATTCCTAGTATTGCCTTGTTCTGTCCCAATAGTAGGATATTAAAAGATATTTCTACTGGTTTTCCTTTAATAGTTAACTAAATAGGTCCTATTTTAAGATTAATAACGCCTTCTTTATAGGCTATTTAGTCTCCTAAAATTGTTATAAGTAGATATAGGTGTTTCTATTGTTTATATAGTAACCCTATCCTTTCTACTACTTTTGGTAATATATGGTTTTTTATTACTCTACTATTTACTAATGCTTTAAGCTACTAATCTTGCTATTTAACTTGTAAGTTTAGGTGTTGTCCTTAAACTCCCTTAAGGGTCTAAGGTTCTAATACTAGTTCCCTCTAGTCCTATACGCCTCCCCTTTTCCTAACTATTGGCTACTAGATCCTGTTTGTACTTAGTCTAACTTAGACTAATACTTAGTTTATTTATTTTCCTTTATGTGCTATAGATAAGTGTTTTTTAGGCATTTCTACTACTGTTGTCTATCTAGGTATTCTTCTATAAGGAATCTTCCTAGTTAAAGTGTTAAGTCCCCTTAACCTTATACTTCTACTAGGTGCTATCTATGTATATACTTAGCATTTCTAAACTGCTTTTCCTCTAGTGCCTAATATATCCTTATTAGGTACTTCTAGTTCTTATCTTTTAGTACTCTATATATGTTACATATATTATCCATATAAGCTATTTATAATAGTGTATAATGCGTTAAGTGACTTAGGTTAACTCTTAGTTTGTTTTTATTTTTAAGTTTAAATCTATACCTAGCTGACCTAACTACTGGTATCTCTATTATGGGTACTAAGATTTGTTACTTGCTTCTCTAGTCCCTAAATTCTTCTTCTAGGTTCCTTAATATTATAATTAATGCTCCTTTAATGTGACTTATATACTTTTCTATAATAGGTTAGTCTTGGACTACCTTTTTATCTAGCTATATATAAAAGTCTTCCTATTTATTATTATGTCATTACCTATACCACTTCCCATACAACTGGTTTAGTATATATGGTCTATCTATAAGAAAGTACCTTATTATAGCTGCATTGTAATATCCTTTGGTATATCTTTCTTTAAACCTGGCTAGGATACCTAGATCCTCCTCTTATTCTAATTTATCTAACTATTTTACCCTAGGTGTCCCTGTACTTGGCCTATTAGTAACTCTTTATAGGGGTACTCTGTCCCTTTTATAGTTTAATATACTAGATCTCTAGTCTAGTTTCTATTCTTGCTATATAATAATTCTTGTCCTAAACTTATCTATAGTTTCTTGTTTTCTGCGTCTTATAGTTAGATTTTTATAGTTATCTTGCTTTTTAATCCTAATATTAACTTTTTAATCTTTAGGCTAAATACTGCGTTTACCTAGGATTGCTAATGTTCTTATTTATTCCCTAAACTTATAGTTCTTGAACTTGCGTCTTATACTTATTTATTTATCTATAAACTAAGTCTTGGCTCTATCCTATCTGGTTTCGTCTATTGTAGGTGCCTTTGTGTGTCTTATCTTATCTTAAGAATCTTAAGCGTCTTATATCTTGTTTTAAAAGTCTTAAGCCTATAGCCTTTTGCCTTTATTAAGTAATAAGCTGGCACTAGCAGTTATCTACTTGCCTAGTTTCTTCTAAACGTTGCTCCTATTATCTTATAAAGCAATAGAAATTATATCTAACGGTGTTATAATACCCGTTACTAAACCCTATCTTATAATGGTCTTAGTCTCTACTTCTATTTTAACTTCTCTAAGGTCTATATGCTCCTAGTAAGCTACCTTTATTACTTTATTATTGGTAAATGCTTCGCCTATATTAAACTTATTGTCTTTAATGTCTAATCTATAAGCTGGTTTATTGGTTCCTCTAAACTTAGATAGCAATGGCTCTTATAGCTAATAGCTTACGCTATACTTAGCGTCCTTATAAATTTAGTATGTGTTGTTATAATAAAATACAAAACTGTTAATTAAACACTCTTTTATTTCTTGCAGTACACCGTTGTCCCTCTATATATATGTGTCTCCTACTGGTCTAGTTCCCTTTACTGCGTGGTTACTCTAACTACCTCTATAGTCTTTAGCGAAATAACCTTGTTTTCTATAATTTATATAAGCTTTATCTCTAAACTACTAATTTTACTATAGAGTCCGCCTAAACATCTTCTACTACTAAGATCCCTAGTTTGGCCTTTGCTCCTTAGTCCTTTAATCCCTAGATCCTTAACTTTTAGGTTTCTATAGTTTTTTATCCTATCTTTAGGTTTCTTTAGTACCGCTTAGGTCCATTAGCTCTACGCCATTCTATAGTTTTTAACTCTGCGTTGGTTATTGCGTACTCTGCGCCTTATATAACTATAGAACTTTATCTTACCCTTTCTTAGCTTATTCCCTTTAATAGATCCTATTATTAATCTTTATTAACTAATCTATTAAGTCTTATAGACTTTCCATATCTTCTATTAGGATAATTGCGTCCTGGACTTTAGCCTTAAGTCCCTATTTATACTGTGCTATAAGCGCCTTATTGTTCCATTTAACCTATATAGCTAGCGTTTAAAACTGCGTGGTATACTTAATTACTAAAGTGCGTTATACTAAGTTCTAAAGCTTTTGTTCTGCTGTGGTTGTGGCCTCTAAGTCTCTAAATATCTGCGTTAGTCATTCCGCAAACCCGTTCCAACTGGTAAATATATACTGTACGTCTTGGTTAGTAGTTGTTATGCCATTAGCCTATATCTTAGTAAGGTATAGTTTAAACCACTTAAGTGCCCTTCCTAATAGGAACAACCCTGTATAGGCTACTTAATCTAATAATGTTGCTAACTTTGCTTCTTCTTGTATTACCTTAAAGTGCATCTGTATAAGAAACCCCTTAAGCTTTAACTTCTCTCCTAAGAACCGTTTAATTAAAGGTAGCTTAACCTTTACTGCTCTAATTCTATTAATGCGTTCTTTAAGTATCCTGCTATTATCTTGTAAGTGATTAATTATTTCCTATAACTAACCTTATGTGATTAACTGAGAATCTGTATCTACTATACTAGTATCTCCTAAGCCTAAGGTTATAGCTGCCGTTGATAGCATTATAACTGGTGCTTTAGGTGGCATGTTATTCAACCTTGTTTAATACTATAACTGTAGTAGTAAATGTGTAACGGAACCTTGTAGTAGGAACTATAGTAGGTCCTATTATTAGGCTAGGTATGTAGGTAAGAATAGTTTTAATAACGTAACAATAACTAGTGGAGTAGTTGCCTAATAGATTAACTCCAATTGTATTCTAAGATTTACTACAAGGAGAGAACTATCTATGGTAGGGACTAAGGTCCTTTAAATACACAACCATACTCCTAAGAAATCCTCCCTTGTACATAAGGTACGTGTTGTACGTAAGGTATATATATTTACTACGTTCCTTGCGTTCCTTACGTAGCTCATTACATGACTCAGCTACTATTCCTTATTACATGGTTCCACCGGATCTATTCTAGACCGTGCCTATATCAACTAACTAGCTTCCTCCAACTCCTCTCCAAGTAGTCGTAACACTGTACTTAAGCTGTCCGTAACAATGGATGTCCAAAGCGACGGTAGAGTCGGCGGAGTTTAGTAGTAGTTAGGTAGTAAGGGTTTTGATTAAACAAGTAGGTTATAAATAACTGTAGTGACTCTTCCTATAATAGGAAGGGGTGACCAAATCTGCAAACCACTGGCACTAATTTTGTTGGGGTAACTAGGACGTTCTTAAGGTTAGTATAGTAGTGGTCAAGTGCTAGACCGCGTAGCATTATAGGGTAGGCTTTAACCTTGGCTTCTTAGGGTACGTCAGCTCTGCTATAGAGGTTATAGAAGATGGTGAGTTTAAAGTTAAAGTTGTTATCTTCTCCGCTGTACTTGTTGTCTTCCGTGTATATCTTCGCGAGGTTTGTTAACTCCTTGCTAAAACCCTAGTTTTAACTCTATCCCCTAGGTAGTTCTAGTTGTAGGGTTAAGTTAATATAATTAGGTTCCTGTTATAGGGGTAGTGTAGGGGTAGGTTAGGGTATAGTGGGTGGTATTATAAGTAGGGTAGGGTTTATGGCTAGTAAGATTAAGATTAGGGTTTTAATAGTACTGGTGCTGGCGAAGTTATTCTTAAGGAGGTAGTTAATTCGTCCTAAGGTAAACTTTCCTCTAGTTGCCATGTGCTCCTTAATCTTAGGCTTAGTCCATTCTATAGGGTCTTCTTCTTGTAAGGTTTTAAATAGCAATTTGGGGACTATAGCATTCCTATACTTCCTTATCTATACGCCATTAGTCCGTAGGAACGTTCGGAGCTTTTAGATACCAATTTAGTTGCAATCCTTAAAGATTTGTATTATAAAGTTTTGGAAATCTTTCTTATAGACCTCCCATAGTTTATTATCCTTAAGGTTGTACGCTTTGTATTCTAGGATCTTAAACTTTATAAATTTATTAATATCCTTTATGGTGGTTTCGTCAGACTATAAGTTAATGCCTTTAGGCCATTTCTCCTGTCCTACGTTAACTTGTGCCCTAATGTCTAATATATTAATTCTTGTCTTATAACTCCTGTTGAGTTCAATTTTAGGTTCTAGATAAAAAACGCGTAATGGACGCGAACTAAGGGCCTATTAAAAGGGTTGGTTCCTTAAGTACCTAACGCGTTTAAAATACGTAATAGACGCAAACCAAGGGCCTATTAAATAGGGGTCGGTTCTTTAAGTACCTAAAGGCTATGTATAAAAAATTAAGGGCCTATTAGATAGGGGTTGACTTTTTAAGTATACGTTAACTAATGCTCCTTAACGTGATCTGGGTAGTATAAAATGCGTAATAGACGCGAACTAAGGGCCTATTAAAAGGGGTTGGTTCTTTAAATACCTAAGGGCCGTGTATAAAAAATCAAGGGTCTATTAGATAGGGGTTGACTTTTTAAATACACGTTAACTGGTGCTTCTTAGCAGGCGAGATTGGTAGAGGCCTTTAGTAGGGACTGATCGAGCTCGTCTCTCTTTATAGATGATACGTCTCCTAATCTGTAATCACTGATTAGTGTCGGTATTACTTCCGGTAATATGTAATGCTATTGCAATAGTATGGGTGGTAACTGATTTTGATTAATGCTTATTAATTCTCCTATTCTATAGGTGGAATTTAGTGGATTTCTTGAGCTCGCTTAGCTTACGTAATTAACCCCTTTTAACTCGCGTTTGTAGGCAAGTTGCCGCAAATTGCCCTAGATTGCCGTCACGTGATGGCAATTTGCGGTCACATGACTGTAAGGACGCAACCTTAATTAGACAATTAGGCTTAATTTTAATTTTATAGTTATATAGTCGGTAAGGCGGGAGTATATTAGATGCTACCTTGGAGAATATATCTTTAAATTCCTAGTATTAGCGGAGTAGTTTCTATTCTACCAGCTCCTTATCTATAAGCTTACTTTCCCTACTAAGCTAGTTACAGGCTAGGGCTTCCTTATCTTTAATTATCTGGTTAATTTTATATAAGCTAGTTATAAAGGCAACAGTGTTGAGCTATTTTAAGTTCTGGTAAAACCCTATAGCGCTAATATAGCAGATATTAACCGGTAGGAGGTTTATAGGTTTCTTTACGGATGTTCTGTAAACTATATTTTATAGTTAAGGGCTTACGGCCCTCCTTAGCCCCTATTCTATCTTTTATAAGTTATCTTTTTAGTTTATTTATTTAGTATGGCGTCTAATATTTCTTGCTGTTCTTTAGGGCTATATAGGGCCTGGTTTCTTTAGCTTATTACTAGCTTCCTAGGTCCCTAGTGTTGGCAGCACGGCGTTAGTAGTCTAGGGGCGGTGTAGTATATGGACCCGTTGCGGATTAAGCTATATATCTTTCTTAAAGGCCTAGCCCCTATATATAGCATCGGCCTAGTAAACGGTGTATACCTATAGCCGCATAAGGTTCTCTATTATAATGCTGATTTCTTTTATAAAGGAAGGGGTTAGGGGTAGGGTTTTGGGCTAGATAAGCCGTCTGCTCTATACGTCAAGCTATAAGCCTAAATAGGCTAGCTATTTTTATTTTAAAATTATATTATGGCTTTCTAGGTCCATAATAAGTAGGGGGATATTATACTGCCTTTAATACAGAGGTAAATCCACAAGATAGTTATAATAGGTGGCCCTATTTATTCATTATACCCATAAATAGGAATTAGTTTGGGCAGTTCTTTAATAGATATATTTAAAAAGTTAGCTAGCTTTATAGTATACTAGATGTCTATTAAGGCGAAGATATTTACTCTAGAGTTAGCTAAAGCAGAGGTTAAAACTTAATATCTATTACGGAATAAAGTATAAGGGATAGTGCAGCTTTTTCCACTAACTAGCTAACCTAGATTAATATATAACATGTTAATCCCTTTTAACCCTAGAGAGGAGTCTTCCTCTAGGGTTCCTCTTTTTCTAACTCTATGCTATCCTCCTAAATTAACATAACCTTACCCACTTTTACGTTTATTAGGCAATCCTTTATAATATAGCCCTTTTAGCTATAAGAGAAGCAAGCTCCCTAATTTCTAAGGGCCTATATATAGGGGTTGCTATATATAGGCCAAGAATTCGCTAGACCCATGGCAGGACTAGCTGTATAGCTAGCTACTAAATTAGCAGTAGGCTGTACAGCCAGTGCTATAGGGGTTATAGATCTTACTAGGGCGCTGCGGCCCGTTCTTATAGTACTTATATTCTAATTAGTAGAGCTTTTAGTCTTATACTGCTTAGTATATACCTTAATTTAATAGAGGCCCTAGTTAATAACTAGGCATTAGTCTATAAGTTTCTTTAGCGTCTATACAGTAGTATAAACTAGCAGTATAGCGCGCTATAGGTCTATGGTAAGCTTGTTAAAGAGGTCTGGCATTAGATCTTCCTAGGGAATTTAAGCCTATTTAGCTAGGTGTAGAAAGCGGGTCTAGAAGACCAAAAAGGTCTCTGTTATTTTTATATTTAGGCTTTTATAATTAAGATGGGCATTTTATACCTTAAAGGGGTCCTTATAAATAGAAAATAGGTAATTAATTATCTCTTCTCTAGAAAGGAAGGGGTCTGCTAAGTCCTAGGCATATCACGGACGTAGGTATATCTATATATCCCCACCAGTACGGCCAAAGACGTAGGCCATTTTAGCTTGGGTAGTAGGGAAGTAGTCTGTATTAACTTTAAGCTTGTCTTATAGTTAAAGCTTCTGATTATTAAATATAGGGTTAATTCCGTCTATAAGCAATAGGGGGTCTACAACCTTTACAGACCACAACAATACTAATGCTGTATATTAGGCTAGGGCCTTAAGGACTATAGCAAGTCTCTAGGTGTCTAATAACCTATTACTAGGTGTAGGGGTGTCTCTAGTTTTAAGCAGCTCTTAAAGCCGTTTAATTTCGGTATTAGCTGCTGTGAGCTCTTTCTAAGGGGTTAAGATAGCAACTGTTTTACTATTAAAGGTATTTATGGGTCCTATAGCGGCTTTACTAGCTACTCTATTTCTTAGCATAGTAGTAGGGGTATTAGGTAATTTTTAATATCTGCCCACTTTCCAGGGGGTTCTAGTCTATATATATCCTATTCTTAGGCTTTACGTTCTATTTATATTCTTTTAGTTCTAATAATATCCTTAGGGTCCTGTTCCGTATTCCTATCCTATTCTTAGTCTATAAATATATTTAAGTTCCATCTTAGGAAGAAAGAAGAGACGAGCTTTAGATAATATTAGCGACTTAGTTAATTAAGGCATAAGCATAGTAAGAGGGATACGCAAGCCTATATAATTAGTAGTCTATAAATAAGGTTCTAAAGCTAGAGAAAGGAAAGGGGAAGAACGGAAGCACCGCTTAAAGCTATATACAATTCTCTAATTATATAACGGCACTTTGCCATCACGTAACGGCAATCTACGGCAATTTGCGGCAATGTGCTAGTACTATAACAAACCCTAGGGGAAGACTCCTCCCTAAGGTATCCTATTAATCTTAAAAAGATTAACCTAAGTTGTCTAATAGGTGGTAAATACTTTATAACCCTATATATAGTATTTTAGAATAGATATAAAGTTAATACTACTACCCTTATTAATACTGGAGTAAATAGCTTCGTGTTAGGTAAACCCTAAGTAAATAGTTATATAGCCGCAAGGGATGGGCGACCCTGGGGCGACCTAGGGGTGACTCGCCCATAAGGCATATGCACTATATATACCTATGGAAAACCCTTCCTACCTCGCACATAGACTCCTCCTTTTTCCCTTAAGGATTTATCTGTCTATATAATATATCCTATTATTCTATTATTGAGCTCCCTATCTATATCCTTACCTTATATTTAAATCCTTACCAATCCCCTTAGGAGGATAGCCGGTTTAATTTTTCTATAATGCCTCTAAAAAGAAAACTAACGCCTATACCTAATGGTAATGCGCCAATAATATAACTACTAAACGCCTTAGGATCTAGTGTAGATAAAACCACTAGAAATATACTAGTAGGATCTAAGCCACCTTCCGAACCTTAAAATAATTAGCCACCTGCAAACGCTGGAGACTAGTTTAACTTATATACCTAGGCTTAATAGGAGCTTAGCAAGATTACTAGCATCCCTTTAAATACTACTAACATAAAGGAGCTAGATAAGCTGGCTAATAAAATAGCCAACTTATAGAGTATTATTAATTTAATAAAGCCCTCCTATTGCCTCTCTAGTAAAGAGCACAAGTTATATAGCGAATGTATACGCTAAATAAATCTCAACGCCCTAGTTAAGAGGTTACTACCTAATATTAGCGGTACTACTTAACAGTATTTTAACCGCTGGATTGCCGCAGTTAAGAACTAATTTAAGGTTAATAACGCTAACTATAACTATAAGCGACGCACGCGCTAGGCCATTAAAGGTCTTATAAAAGAGAAGACAATTACCCAACTGGTTTATTGTTAGCTAGGCACTAAAGATAAAGGTCCCTTACTATAGGATAAGTTTAAAACTATGGTCTAAGACTAAATTAGGAACCCCACAGTAAAACGCTTTAATAATGCTATTACGTACTATATGGCCATTATAAAGGAGAACTAGAGGTTTAACGTCTTCTTAGCCTATATACGTAGCTTAGAGGACCGCTTCTTATATACCCCTTTTGTCAATCCTAAACAATAGGTAGACTTTTAGTTCTTATGCCTTCCAGCCTACCTATAGACAGAGCTCTTCTACCAAAACTTTATTAAATAGGTAAGAACTATAAAGGACCTCTTCGCCGAAATCCGCTATATAGAGTAACTGCTTAACACTATAAAGCTTGCGGAAGATCGCGTAGCTAGCAGCAGTAAATTCTCGCGCTTAAAGCACAGTTATAGTATAGGCTCTGCAGAGTTAGGTTTAGGGAATAGAACCTAAAAAGGGCAACGCTTTAAGAAAACTCCTAGGGAGACTACTTAAAAGCTAGATGGCTTAGAGGACCCCTTAGACGCCAGTAATATGTATGTGAGTTAAAAGAGGCCTATAAGTAACTACTGTAAAGAACACTAGAAGCAAGCTAGTAAAGACAAATTAGGCTAGCTTTTAAGCCCTAGTAGCGTATCTCTCTTAACTGCAACTAGGGCCTAATATAGAGGGAGAGAAGAAACGCATTATAGTATATATTGTAATAGATACGCCCTAGGGTAAAGTCCGCCTACGTTGCTTATATAATAATAGGTGCCAAATTAACCTTATTAACTAAGACGTTATTTATAGGTTTAACCTGCCTATAAGCTACGCGCTATATTTACGTAAACCTATTGCACGTTTCCTTAATAGTAACTAGATAACAATTTGGGACGCTTATAATCTAATAGTCACCACTAGTAACTCCTAGGGTACCCGTTACACTATTGGCCCCTAGACCTTTTAGGGTGGCTTATTTAATGGTTATAATATAGTTCTTAGATAGGATTGGCTTGTAGAAGCAGATCTATTAATTAGCTTTTGTTCTAGACAATTTATCTAGGATACTTTAGACCCTAGGCGCCTCTAGATAATTACCCTTAATACACTCTTAGCAGATATTAAGGCTAGTAAAATAGTCTATTTACTATAGTTAGAAGACTCCTTTTTTATGCTGGTTGTAAACATAATAAAGGACCTATTATTACTGGCAGTAAGTACCTATATAAACCCTCTAGATATAGAGATACCAATTATAAACATAATAGAGGACCTGTTATTACTGGCAGTAAGTACCTATAGAGACCCTCTAGTGCTAGCGTAGATTACCTTAACTTAGGGGGGAGGTAATTAAAACCCTAAAACTATTAAGTATACTGCAGCAGAGCTATATATACTCTTAGTGCGAGCATACCTACAAAACACATATTAGCCGCACCCTTCTCTTTACTGGCTCCTAGAAGCATACTACTATATAATAGTTGCCTTAATCTCCGTAGACCCTAACCTACCAGATATATATAAAGAAGAGATTAATATCTTCTTTAATAAGCTAGTAAGTATACTACCTTAGAACTCTAAGTATAACCATATAATTAACTTAAAAAAAGGCAAGATGCTACCATAGATGCCTATCTACAACCTCTTATAGAAAGAGTTGCAGATCTTATAGGAGTACCTAGAGAGTGCTCTTAAGAAGGGCTAGATTAGGCCCAGTAAGTCGCCTACTAGAGCGCCCATCCTCTTTATACTAAAAGTAGAAGGTATAATACGGCTATACGTTAACTATAGACGCCTAAATAAGATTATAATTAAAAACCAGTACCCCCTACCGCTGGTTAGCGAACTCTTTAATAGGCTTAGCTATGTAAAAATATTTATAAAGCTAGATCTTTATAATGCGTATTATAGGATTTGCATTAAAAAGGGAGATAAATATAAAACCGCATTTAAGACATGCTATAGTCACTTTAAGTACCTAGTAATGCCCTTTAGTCTTACTAACGCCCCTATAACTTTCTAGAGCTATATTTAAAGGGCTTTAGGGACCCTAGTAGATACTATTTATGTGGTTTACCTAGATAATATTCTTATTTACTTAAATAACAAGGATAAGCACGTTAAGCATATTAAGTAGGTACTACAACAGCTCCGCGCTTAGGGCCTCTACGCTAAACTGTTAAAATACATTTTTTATACTAAGAACGTTGAGTTTCTAGGCTTTATTGTTACACCTAAGGGTATTATAATAGATCCTGCCCGCATAAAAGCTAGTAAGGAATGGCTTAAGCCTAAGTTCTATAGGGACATCTAGGTCTTTCTTAGCTTTACTAACTTTTATAGGCGATTTATCTGGAACTACTTAGATACCGTATACCTCCTACACATATATCTTGCATAGGCATATTATAACCTAACGTTAAATAGGGAGAAGAAGAAGCAGAAGCGCAAAAAAGGGCCTACTAAATAGTATTAACCTTGGTTCTGGCCTAATAACGCTTAGTAGGCGTTTTATAAGCTACATATTACATTTACACAGGCTCCTCTACTTTACCACTTTAACCCTAATCTACCCCTAATAGTGATTACTAATACTTCTAATTATGCCTATAGTGGTATATTTCTACAGCCTTTTAGGTAAGAAGATTATTTCTACTAGCACCTAATTACCTATTATAGTTAGAAGCTTACTGGCCCAGAAGTGCGGTATAATATGTATAATAAGGAATTACTTGCTATAGTACAATACTTTAAGACCTGGCGCTACTACTTTAAGCACGCCGTATATATAATGCGCGTGCTCTATAATTATAACAATCTTAGGTACTTTATAACTATAAAGAGCTTATCTGCTTACTAGGCCCGGTATACTAAGGAACTGGCTAAGTTTAATTTTAAAATTAAATATAAGCTAGGCAAAGCAAATCCCGTCAATATACTATTTTAGCGCCTGGATTATGCTAAAGGCTTTAAAGATAGTAGTAAGAGGATAGTCCTTAATGCTATCCTGCCTATATTGCAGCAAAAGTTATAGGTTATAGGCCTTATGGGCGGCCCTAGTGCTACTATACTAAACTAGCGAGTAGTATATGTGTAGTATATAAGTGACCCTTGCGAATATGGCGCTGGCGGACCAAGGTGTCCTACTATTCTCTCTAAGACCTCCCTAACTGGCCTAATAGCGTTTAACCCTAGGGAAGATCCCTTAGCCTAGGTAATAGTCCCCTATAATAACCCGGCAAGTTACCTGCGTATTATATATTACTTTACTAGTACTGACTTTGCGTAGAGTCTTATGCCATAGCAAGAGGTAGTAGTAGCTGCCTTAGCTAAAACGGCGTTTATAGAACACCCCCCTAAGTTACTGGTTAATTTTATTTATAAAGTATAAGAAAGGGACGCCTTTACACGCTCTATATATAATTAGTTAACCTAGAAACGGGTTCCTACTAGTAATAAGGACTATACCCTTAATAATTAAGGACTTTTAAGGCAAAATAATAAGGTCTAGGTGCTAAATTGCATACTATTATAATAGGACATCGTTAAGCAGAATCATAACAATCCTATAGGTGGCTACTATGGATTTAACTATACCTGCAAGGAAATTGCGTGGAAGTACGCTTAAAATAGTCTTACTAAAGATCTCCGTAAATACCTGGATAACTATAATGCCTACTAATACTATAAATTACGCCGCTATAAACCTTATGGTACGCTATAGCCTCTTTAGGTCCCTACCTAAGCCTAGTAATATTATTTACTTAACTTTGTTATGAATTTCCCTAAGTCTAAAACTCCTAATAGTATAGAGTGCAACTCTGTCCTTGTCCTTATAGACCATTTTATAAAGCTAGTACGCTACTATCCAGTATATAAGATAATTAATACTACACAACTTGCAAAACTCTTATTTAGAGTCTTTATATAAATAGGGCCCCTAAATAATATTATCTCTAATAGGGATAGCGTGTTTATAAGTAAGTACTAGAGTACTATATACTACTATCTCCGTATTTAGTATAAGCTTAGCACCATATTTTACCCACAGATAGATAGTTAGATAGAACGCTAAAACTAGGAGCTTAAGGTATACCTGCGTATATTTACAAACTAGGAATAGTCTAATTGGGCCTCCCTACTTAATAAGGCAGCCTTTGCCTATAACTCTAAGGCTTATACTATAATAAAGTGTTTCCCTATTAAGCTTGCCTACGGCTAGCTACCAAATATTCTAGATAGAGTCCTAAACGGCATCTAAGACGCCTAGTAAGGTAGGGAGGAGTCTAAGTTAACAAATGTCAAACTTGCAGAGACATATCTATAACGCCTGCGCCTTATATATAAGGTAGTGGCGGCGTTAGTAATACACGCCTAATAGCTTTAGATAAAATACTATAATCGTTACTATCTGGCTAAGCATTTTACTATTAGTAAATAAGTCCTACTCTCTTCCAAGAATATCTATACAAAACGCCTCTAGAAGAAGCTTAACAGCAAGTTTCTAGAACTGTTTTAGATTTTAGAGTGTATAGGGCAGTAAGTATATAAGCTAAAGCTTCTACCTACTATAGCATAGCTCTACCCAGTCTTTTATATCTCCCTACTAGAGCCTTATAAGTTACGCCCTAGGTTTTAACCCCTAGTAGTAGAAGAGCTTAAGAAAGGCAGCTAGGAATTAGAAGCAATTATTACCCACTTATTACGGACAGCTTAAGTACGATATTACAACTACTTAGGGAAGAGTCGGAGGAAGCTAGTTAGTTAATATAGGCACAGTCCAGGATAGATCCGGTGGAACTATATAATGAGGAATAGTAGTTAAGATCACATAATATAATCTATATAATCTGTGTAATCTGTATGATCTATATAGAGTATATAGAGCACACGTACCTTACGGAGCGAAGGGATTTCTTAGGCGTATGGTTATGTATTTAAAGGACTACAGTCCCTACCTAGATAGTTCTCTCTTCGTAGTAAATCTTAGAATACAATTAGAGTTAATCTATTGGGCAACCACTCCACCAGTTATTATTACGTTGTTGATTTGTTCTTACCTATATACCCAGCCTAATAATAGGACCCACTATAGTTCCTACTACAAGGTTCCATTACACATTCACTACTAAGGTTACGGTATTAAATAAGATCGAATAATATGCCACCTAGAGCACTAGTTATAACAATGTTGATGGCAGCCACGACCTTAGGGTCAGGAGATACTAGTATAGCGGACATAGATTCTTAAATAGTTACGCGAGGTTAGTTATAGGAAATGGTTAATTACTTATAGGATAATAGCAGGCTACTTAAAGAACGCATTAATAGAATTAGAGCAGTAAAGGTTAAGTTACCTTTAATTAAACAATTCTTAGGAGAGAAGTTAAAGCTCAAAGGGTTTCTTATATAGATGCATTTTAAAGTTATACAGAAAGGAGCGAAGTTAGCAACACCTATAGACCAGGTAGCATACGCAGGACTATTTTTATTAGGAAGAGCTCTAGAATGGTTTAAGCCTTACCTTACAGAGATACAAGTAAACAGTGTGACGACTACTAACCCAGATATATAGTATATATTTGCAAGTTGGAACGGATTCGCAGAACGGTTAACGCAAATGTTTAGAGACCCTAAAGCAACCACAACAGCGGAACAGAAACTTCAGAACTTAATACAACGTACTTCAGCAATTAAGTATATAACGCAGTTTTAAACACTAGCTATATAGGTTAAGTGGAATAATAAGGCGCTTATAGCATAGTATAAGTAAGGACTTAAGGCTAAAGTCTAGAACGCAATTATCCTAATAGAAGATGCGGATACTCTAAGGGAGTTAATAAACCAGTTAATAAAGATTAATAATAGGATCTATTAAAGGGAACAAGCTAAAAAAGGGTAAGATAGAGTTCCACAGTTATACAAGGCGCAGAGCACGCAACAACAGATATAGAGTTAAAAACTATAGAATAGCGCAGAGCTAATAGACCTAAGTGGTACTAAAAAAACCTAAAGATAGGAAAAGAAACTATAGAAACCTAGAGGTTAAGGATCTAGTAATTAAAGGACTAAAAAGCAGAGGCTAAACCAGGGATCTTAGCAGCAGAAGATGTTTAGGTAGACTCCATAATAAGAAAAATAGTTTAGAGATAGAGCTTGCATAAATTGCGGAAAACAAGGTCATTTTACTAGAGACTATAGAGGTAGTTAAAGTAATTACGCAGTAAAGGGAACTAGGCTAGTAGACGACACATATATATAGAGGGATAATAGTGCACTACAAGGAATAAAAGAATGTTTAATTAATAGTTTTGCGTTTTATTATAACAACGCATACCAAATTTATAAGGACGCTAAGTACGGCGCAAGCTATTAGCTATAGGAGCTATTATTATCTAAGTTTAGAGGAACTAACAAACCAGCTTATAGATTAGATATTAAGGACAATAAGTTTAATATAGGCAAAGCATTTACCGATAATAAGGTAATAGGGGCAGCTTACTAGAAGTATATAAACCTTAAAGAAGTTAAAATAGAAGTAGAGACTAAAACCATTACAGAACAAGGTTTAGTAATAAGTATTATAACACCATTAGATACAATTTCTATTGCTTTATAAGATAATAGGAGCAACGTTTAAAAGAAACTAAGTAAGTAGATAACTACTAGTACTAGCTTATTACTTAATAAAGGTAAAAGGCTATAGGCTTAAGATTCTTATAAAGAGATATAAGACGCTTAAGATTTTTAAGATGAGATAAGACATACCTAAGGACCTACAATAGACAAAAACTAATAGGAAAGGGTAGTGATTTAGTTTATAGATAAACGAATAAGTATAGGATGCAAGTTTAAGAACTATAAGTTTAGGGAACAAATAAGAATATTAGCAATTCTAGGTAAACGCAGTGTTTAGCCTAAAGATTAAATAGTTAATACTAGGATTAAAAAGTAAGATAACTATAAAGATTTAGCTGCAAGACGCAGAAAATAAGAAATTATAGATAAGTTTAGGACAAGAATTATTATATAGTAAGAGCAAAAGCTAGACCAAAGGTTAGCTATGCTAGGTTATATAAGGGACAGAGTACCTATATAAAGAGTTACTAATAGGCCAAGTGCAGGGACACCTAGGGTAAAATAGTTAGATAAATTAGAGCAAGAAGAGAATCTAAATATCCTAACCAGATTTAAAGAAAGACATACCAAAGGATATTATAATATAGCGATAACAAGGTACTTTCTAATAGATAGACTATACACACTAAACCAGTTATACAAAAAGTGGTATAGGCAACGACATAACAATAAATAGGAAGACTTTTATATATAGCTAGATAAAAAAGTTATCCAAGACTAACCTATTATAGAAAAACGCATAAGTTATATTAAAGGAGCATTAATTATAATATTAAGGAACCTAGAAGAAGGATCTAGGGACTAGAGAAGTAAATAATAAATTTTAGTACCTATAATAGAGATACTAGTGGTTAGGTTAACTAGGTATAAGTTTAAACTTAAGGATAAAGATAAACTAAGAGTTAACCTAAGTCACCTAGCATATTATATACTATTATAGATAGCTTATGTGGATGACACCTATAATATATATAAAGCACCAAAAGATAAAAACCAGAAGTACCTAGCTAGGATATATTAGGCACCAGAGGAAAAGTGGTTTAGGGACGCTAAGTATATATATAGATAGCACCTAGTAGAAGTATAGGGTTAAGGGGACTTAATATTTTAACCAGGAAGATTCCTTACGGAAAAATACCTAGATGGATAATAGTAGTAGGAGTGCCTAGAGAACACTTATCCATAGTATATAGAGGAAAAGAAATAAACTAAGTATTGGCCTAAGTTGGACTAAGTACAAACAGGATCTAGCAGCTAATAGTTAGAAAAAGGGGAGGCGTATAGGACTAAAGGGAACTAGTATTAGAACCTTAGACCCTTAAAGAAATTTAAGGATAATACCTAAATTTATAAGTTAAATGGCAAGATTAGCAGTTTAAAGCATTAGTAGATAATAGAGTAATAAGAAACCACATATTACCAAAGGCAGTAGAAAGGATAGGGTTACTATATAGACAGAAGGAATATATATATCTACTTATAATAATTTTAGGAGATTAGATAGCCTATAAAGGAGGTATTATTAATCTTAAAATAGGACCTATTTAGTTAACTATTAAAGGGAGACTAGTAAGAATGTCTTTTAATATCCTACTATTAGGACAGGACGAGGCAATACTAGGAATGCCTTAGCCATAGGAGTATAATCTAAAGATTAATTGGGTTATAGGTTAGGTTAATATTAGAGATACTTAACGACATAAAATGCAACAGTAAACCAAGTTAGTATGGTACCAAGTTAGAGTAATATATAAAGAGACTAAGCAAGGCTTAAGTTATATACCAAAGAGATACCACAAGTATGGTAAGAAATTATGGTTACTAGAAAGTAAAAAGCTGTTAGAATATATAGCATAGGACTATAAGATAGAATTAAAAAAGGGAATAAGTCTAAAGTTCTTTCTAATCTATAAGCTTACTAAAATAGAGTTAGTAGCGCTTAAAGAGTTTATCTAGGAGAACTTATGTAAGGGATATATTAGACCATTATAGTTATTAGCAGGATATCCAGTATTATTTATCCTAAAGAAAAACGGAAAATTTAGAATGTGTATAGACTATAGACAGTTAAACAGCATTACTAAAAAGGATAGGTATCCTTTACCCTTAATTAGCGAAATCTAAGATAGGATAGGCAACGTAAAGATCTTTATAAAGATAGATCTGAGATAGGTGTACCACCAGATTAAGATCAAGGAAGGCAATAAATAGAAGGCAGCTTTTAGGTCAAAGGAAGGACTATATAAGCTATTAGTTATGCAATTTAGGCTTATAAATGCACTAGCAATATTCTAGAAGCGAATTAATAGTGTATTAGGAGAACACCTAGATAAATTTATTATAGCATATTTTAATAATATTATCATCTACTTAGTAAGTAAGGAAGAATATAGAGAACATGTTAAATAGGTCTTAAAGAGACTATAAGAAGAATAGATGCTAGTAGCAATTAAGAAATGCGAGTTCTTTATAAGGAAAACCAATTTTGTAGGAAAGATTAGCATAGACCTAAAGAAAGTTAAAGCTATAGTAAGTTGGCAAGAACTAGAGAATTTTATATAGTTAAGGTCATTTCTAGGGTTTTGCAACTACTATAGGAGGTTTATAGCATAATGGTTAAAAAGCATTGAGCTGTTTACAAGGCTAACAAAGAAAGAGAAACCATGGGTTTGGGGTAGTAAATAAAAGGAGCTATTTAAAGAACTTAAAGAGTTATTTACCTAAGGACCAATCCTCAGGATCTATTAACCAAAGTTAGAAACGGTTATTAAGATAGACGTATTAGACTTTATACTAGGAGTATATTTATTACAGAAGCACCAGGACGCATAGCATCCAGTAATATACTATAGTTGAAAAATAACACCATTAGAGTTAAACTACGACATCTATAACAAGGAGTTACTAGGTATAGTTACAGTACTTAAGGAATAAAGAGCATTTTTACAAGGTATAGAGAAACTATTTATAGTTAAAATGGACTATAAGAACCTTACAGGATTTCTAATAACAAAGGAACTCAACTAAAGATAGGTTAGATAGGCGGAAATGCTTATAGAATACTATTTCGAAATTTAGCATACTAAGGGTACAGATAATGCACAAGCAGATACTCTAAGCAGAAAAGCTAAACTATAAAATAATAAAAAGCCGTTAGGAGCTTTATTGCGAAGGGGTTAAGACGGATTAATTAGGTATAATTATCTAAGGATTATAGCAACTAAAGAAAGTCAGATCTATAAATTACCAAAGAGTAATTAAATATAGAAGATCTAGGAAGTATAAGCAGAGGATCTAGACTTAGAGCAATATAAAAATAGAGAAGCAATATATATGCCTAAGTCTATTATAGAGGAGTTTATTAGGGAATTCCATAAGGGAATAACATAAGGACATAATAGAGCTATAGGCTTAGTATTAAGACTTTAAAAGGAGTATATTATTTAAGGAATCTAGGGACTAGTAAGATAAGTTATAAAAAAGTGTCTAAATTGCTAAAGAAATAAACCAACAAGGTATAAGCTGTATGGAGGGCTATAACCTATTAAGACACCAGGAAGACTATAGGAAGTTATATTATAGGACTTTATTATTAAGTTACCAAAGTTAAGAGATCCTATTATAGGATAAGACCATAACGCGATCTTAGTGATAGTAGATAAGCTTACAAAGTAGGGATACTTTATAGCGTATACAGAAAAGATATTAATAGAAGATATTACTAGAATCTATATAAAAGAAGTGTTTACAAGGCATAGAGCACTAGACAAAATTATATTAGATAGAGATCTAAGATTCATAGCAGTATTTTAGGAAATATTTTTGGCAGAATAAGGAGTTCGCGTAGCAACCTCTATAGCGTATTATCCGCAGATAGATAAACAAACGGAAAGACTAAACTAGACACTAGAACAGTATCTAAGGCATTATATTAATCACGCATAGAACAATTAGGTATTATTATTACCAGTTACACAATTTATATATAATACAACACCATAAGAAGGAATGGGGATATTACCATTTAAGGCAAACTACGGGTATAAACCAAGAACGTCGTTATCGCTATATTAAGCGAAGAAAACGAGTAGCACAGCTAAATAAAGAATGGAGACATTAATAAACCTTTATACAAACCTTAAAGAAATAGCTAAACTAGTATAAGAGCGAATGAAAAGGTACTATTAAGCTACTAGTTTACAAGGCAGACACGTATAGAGAACAAGAAGAAGATAAATAGCAAGTTTTAAAGATTATTAGCCACGAGGACGTAGATGACAAAACGTGGTATAAAGTAAAGTAGATAGGCTATAATAAAACTACCTAGGAACCACTAAGCAACCTAAAGAACGCTATAGGAAAGGTATAGAAGTATTAGAAGAGAGCAGGTTAGGCAGTATTAATAAAAAAGGATTACTAAAAAATAAGTTACCTAAGGGGGACCTAAGAGGAGCAATTACCAAGCTACTTAGAGTTGTTTCCTTTATAGGAGAAGAGCTAGTCCTTTTGTCACCTAGCTTGGATAGACCCTATTAAATAAGTTTCTACTTCTTAGAACAAACCTTCTTACGAACCTTTTTAAGACGAAGAAGACGCGCTAAGGCAGACAAGTACGCCTTATAAGCGGCACAAGTACATTAAAGCTCCGCGAGGGAGGCCAAGAGCTTATTATTGAGTTTTATAGCGGCAGATTAAACACAAGACCCTATAATAAGTTACTTAGGGAACTCGAAGACTACTAAGAGTTATAGGACGCGCATACTTAGCGTTAGAGATAGAGCGGACGTCATAGGACAATTAAATATTTGCTTTAGTGCACTCCAAATAAGAGGATAGCTATTAAGATAAAGGACTTACTAGCGCAATATAAACTAACCCCTCTTTCGCATAACGAGAATATAGAGACGGCATTATCTTACCTAGCGACAGTATAGAAGAAACCGTACACGCATAACAAAGGGTTAAAGAAAAAGAAGATGCTTTAGGTATAATAAGTAAGGATATCAACTAAGTTAATTAAACGGACATTATACCTCTAGTAGACAACTTGGAGATGTTAGGAATCTTTAAGGACGAAGATAAAGAGGAGGGAGATAGTGTTACAAACAGCTTAAGTACAATATTACAACTACTTAGGGAAGAGTCGGAGGAAGCTAGTTAGTTAACATAGGCACGGTTTAGGATAAATCCAGTAGAACTATGTGACGAGGAATAGTAGCTAAGATTATATAATATAATCTATATAATCTATATAATCTGTGTGATCTGTACGGAGTATACAGAGCACACGTACCTCACGGAGCGAAGGGATTTCTTAGGCGTATGGTTATATATTTAAAGGACCACAGTCTCTACCCAGATAGTTCTCTCTTTATAGTAAATCTTAGAATACAATTGGAGTTAATCTATTGGGCAACCACTCTACTAGTTGTTATTATGTTATTAATTTGTTCTTACCTACATACCTAGCCCAATAATAGGACCCACCGTAGTTCCTGCTATAAGGTTCCGTACACTACTAGGATTGTGCTAAACAACCACAGTACCTTATTAAATGGCTAGAATAGCTAAATAAGTACAATAAATAGAAATACAAGACAGAACTTAAAAATTGTTAATAACTGCTAGATAAGTACCGCAAGCGGAATACCCTAGCCTTATAGCTAAAGCGTAGGTAAAAAGCAAGCGCTACTGCTAAGATATAACCTACATAAAAGCAGAGCAAAGGACGTCCTAAGGGATTAAAGAACAAGCAACGCTTATAATAAGAACTGTAGTATATATATAGGGTAAAACGCGATTTATTAATATTATATATAAGCTACACTATAACGTAACCTGGCTATGCTAGCGACTTGTAGGCAACTTGTAGGCAAAGCTATAGCGTATACCAATAAAGCTTAATTTAGAAAGCACCCTTTCTAGACCTAGTCCGTCACTCTATACCAGCTTAGCAGATTGTTATATTAGAGAACAGGTCTACTTAACCAGGGTCTAAGACCTGCTGGTAACCCGCTAGCAGTAACCTATACTAATAACTTATATACTATTCCACGGATATACTATATAGATAATGCATAAGGCTAAAGCATAGGTTAGCGGCGGATTTAACAGGCATATAGCCTTACTGTCTATAAATCTAGCTATATATAAATAACCTGCAACCTACCCGCAAGGTACTAGCGACCTACCTATATAAGTAAGCTTTTAGAATATTTCTAATAGTCTACTAAATTTGGGCAATAGCGTTGAGCTCTACTAGCTCTAAGTATTAAATAGACCAATTAGGATTTTCTATGCCAGGTATAGAAAATCACTATTAGCTCAGTTAAATATAGGGGAGTTTTGGCAAGGTAAATCTAACTAATTAGACAACTTCGACCACCGGTTAAAGTTCCTTAACATCTCCACGCCGCGTATATATACCACCTGTCTCTCTATACGCAAAATTAAGACGCTCTTTCCCCTCTAAATTTTTTCCTTATTAAGGTTTTTTATAGGGTTTTATTAAGGCTTAAGCATATAAAGGATTAGGGACAATCCTTTTAAAGAAGGGGGCATTGTTAGGTGAAACCTAAGTAGATAGTTATATAGCCGTAAGGAATGGGCGACCCTAGGGCGACCCAGGGGTAACTCGTCCGTAAGACATGTGCGCTACACGTGTCTAGGGAAAACCCTTCCTACCTCGCACATAGACTCCTCCTTTTTCCCTTAAGGATTCATCTGTCTATATAATATACCCTATTATTCCATTATTAAGCTCCCTATCCACATCCTTACCTTACACTTCGCCTTTATAAATACTACCTATATAAATAATATTGCTAAATTCTTAAATATAAAAGCCACCTAACTAGGGAAGCCTATTTAAGTAAAGGGCTATAATAGTTAAGCTGGTAAGCTGGTTACCTATATCCTAAAGCTATATATCCATTTTAATAGGCGATAATAATATGGTATCCCTTTTTAATCCTAGACCTAAAATCTTATAATATAATCCTTAGTTAAAAATAGATATCCTATTTTAATATTTGGCTAAATATATAATAAAGATAGTTTATCTAGCTAGAGAATAGACCGAGGTTACCCTCCTTTATTAGAGAAATCTAAACTAACTATAAGATACTAGCCGTGAAGGCTAACCCTACCTACTAATAGGATATTAAAGACTGTGACCTAGCCTTTACCTAAAAAGATACCCACTATAAGGCCAGAAGGAACTCTTTTATACTAATAAAGATACTCCCTTATAAGTTCCTACACCTTTCTAATTAGGAAGTTAGGTTACTAACTTTCTTAGTATATTATTAAATAAGTATTTTTATAGGCTTTATATAAATTCTAAGTTAAAGCTATTATATAATTAATAGTATTAAAGTAGTCATTAACTTAAAATTTATTAGTGCTGTAATTTGCGCAGCCGGTATTACAGCTTATGTAACAGTGCTAAAAATTATGCATTTGTAGCGGGATCGTGCCTAAATTTACGTGGGGTAGGCTGATAGCTACGCACCCGTGATTGCGCGTGCGCAGTCGCTTAATTTCCTAATTAGGAAGGTGCAAGAACTTATGACAACGACCTCCCTGGAAACACTAATATTTAAATAGCTATTGGGATCATGGTTATGCAGAGGGGAGTGCAGAGACAGGCAGGGGGGTAGACCTCCTCCAGAGTGTCCTCCTCTACCGCATCTATAGGTGCCCCACCGTCACTTCCCCCAATAGAACCAAGGCCCCCGATTGCCCGCTGCAGGTTGTTCAACCTGACTAGGTGCTCCTCCACAGGCTTCCCTACAAAACCTCCATAGAACCACACAATGGGCGTCAGATCGTCTAATCTCAGCCTATTGAAAGCCGCTTCGATGATCCAACCGTACATGGTGTAGACACATGTTTTGCTTGCGTGGAAGAGCATGGGCACCTCCCGGAACTGCTGGAGTTGTGGAATTTCCAAATTGACCACCCTCAAGTCTGGCAATTTCTTGAGAACCTTCCACGACATAGTATCCCGCTTCTTGAGCTTGCCCCAGTCAAAGCCGCCATGGCTGAATTCAAAGAATGCTAGGAAGTCGACGGGATCGAAAGCTAGACATAGGTTCTGGATTCGATGCATCATAGTGCCGTAGTAGCTAAGACCCGGGTAAAGGCGCGGATAATTTTGATACCGTTTCTCGTCCATGTAGCGGACTTTACGCGCGATCCGGGACATTGACTGTGGTAAGGCAGTGGGATGAACAACTTGCTTAAATTTGTTTAGCCGCGTCAAGGTAGCCGAAAGCTCCTTTGTGGTTAAGTAACGGAACTCTTGCTTGGCGAACAGAATCTTTACTATTGTGGACCGAATACTGATAGACGTGCGGCAGAGAGACTTGCAGTCTCCTAGGGCGACATAAATCTCCCAAAAAGACTTCTCCTTGACACTCTTCGATACTTGTGGAGTGTAATAGGTGGGCTTCTGAAACAGGCATGTGGCCACGATTGTATCTTGTATCTCCTTCGGAAGGGCTGTAAATTCGAAGGCTTTTCCGTTGTTGTCCCAATAATTTTGAAAGGCGTGAAGAGGCAAGATGTATTTCTGTTTAACTTAGTAAGCAGGCCATCTTGATAGTTCAGCAGCGAAAGTGTGGATTACCTTGAAGACAGGCAAGTCCCTAATGAGCCATTCCTCCAGACTGAGCCATTCTCCTCCGTCAAGAACCTCCACATCGTTTATGGGGCCTTCCTTCGCGGCAATTCTCATCCTGCAGAACAACAAGTATTTCCTGTCGTTTCCATCACAGAAAATATAACCCTTCTGGGTATCATGCGCTACTCCGAACCACGCCAGTTCGTAACTGGAGTCAGTAATGGGCCAAACGTTGTAGTCGATTGACCAATGATACGGGCTACGGATTCTAAATTGGTTAATGATAAGTTGGATCTGGCGAATCATAATGTCTGAATTGAGCCGTTTCACTTTCGCAGCGTAGCTACAGAATTCTCTGGTGCTGGTACCGGTTGGAAGAGTCACCATTGGGTATGGGCGTAAATCTTTGATGAGGTTGATAAACATATTGTTGAAGTCGTACTGATAATTACAGTCTAGGCCAGGGTTCATCGGTGGTGGCTTTGTGGGCAGCATGACAGTGACAGCTGAAGGCGGTAGTGATGGCTTCGCACTGCTGGCTTGATGGCCGCTGGCCTATCGATTAAGAATTCCTCGATGCTTGCGCTAAGAGGGAAGAATTTGGTTTTGTACTGATTGAAGCCCTGAATTCTGTTTGGCCCAAAGTTGAACCTGCCTGTACCAAATTCAAAACCCAAGAAAAGTGCCTCTCCCCCTAAATTTAGGCCCTCTTCTTTATGTGCTGCGGTGTGACTGAATGAGAATCAGCAGCCGTCGAAAGCATTCAAATGTGTCAGTGAAAAATGTATGATGAAAGAGGTGCAGATGAAGATAGATGGAGTGTGATCAAGTATTGAGGGGGGCAAGGTCCAGTGGGTTTCCCGAGAGTAGGTAAGAGTGGTCTAAATGAGAGTTGCTTTGGTTATCAAATCGAAGAGTCATTTAGGGCACCTTCTCGTGATGGATAAGATAGAAATATGGAGGGAGAATCGTGCGTATCAAGAGGTAGTGAGTGACAACGGTTGAAGACGCCTCGATGATTTCCCGCCAAGCGAGCGATACAACCACCAAAAGGGGTGGTACGGCGTGCCTGAATCGAGTAGATCTAGCGATTAAACTTGTTTTAAGGCTTGAGTAGGAATATAGGCTGGTAAAGGCAGCTGTTCAAACTTCAAGGAGGTCATCCATAAAGCAAGGGTGGGGTCGTTAGCTCCTACAAGGAATCTGACAGCTAAAGATGCGAGCAGAACCGTTGTAAAAGAGGCGTATAGGTGTAGAACAGAGGTTGGAGCTCGAATTCTCATAGGTTGAGTTGAGACGCTGATGTGTGAGGAGGGGTCTTAACTTTGGAGGTATTGTCCGCAGAGGTGGGCTTATGGTCCCTAGAGAGCTGGCTATGGTTGTTGTAGGCAATGGATAGGGGCGTTTTGACGAAGAGTGGATCCGTCTGTAGATGAAGAAATAGACTTGCCGATTGGGAGCTATCGTGATAGCAACTCCGGTCACGGTTGAGTGTTCACTGGTAGAAAATTTCACTGAAGGATGAAAAGATATATGGGTAGCACGTTGTAACGGGACTAGCCCAGTTACAGTAGGAATGTCTCGGTGAAACACTCGACAGATGAATTCCAACGCTTTAATCAAATTCTGCCAAATTCTGCCAAGTTAATTAAATTCTGCCAAATTCCGCTAACTTAATTAATTTCCACCAGTCTCCACCAAATTCCACTAACGTAATAGAATTTGGTCGAAACCTATTAAAATCCGCGTGGGCTTGTGCCCACGCGTCTACTGCCAAGACTATAAATATTTAGCTACAAGTTTCCTATATTCCTTTCTCTTCTTTACGCAACGTCTTGTTCTCTGCAAGAGCTATATACCCTTAGATTTAGATAGAATTTATATTATTCCTTT
>Ga0307507_10001103_pt1 | contig 59959 bp, 13 predicted proteins | sample 7_EM_MG_FD_207223 | JGI IMG/M metagenome (GOLD analysis project Ga0307507, IMG submission 207223) | Populus trichocarpa ectomycorrhiza microbial communities from riparian zone in the Pacific Northwest, United States - 7_EM | ecosystem: Host-associated > Plants > Roots > Unclassified | place... | reverse complement strand
CAGAACTGGTCCTAAACCTTAAATAGAACTCTTCCACGAATCTAAGGATCTAAAAGGCTAGAACTAGTCCTAAGCCTTTCTAAGATTACAGATTCTTGCGTCCATTACGCAGAATAACACGCTTTACGAGTCTTCGCAATTTAAGGCTAGAACTGGTCCTAAGCCCTACAATCGCAAATTCTTGTCACAAACGCGTACTAAACCACGAACGTATACCAAATGATAAATACACATTACAAACGCGTACTAAACGACAATCCCTACACCAATAACACTTCCCTCCCTCCGAAAACATGGCTACGCCTACTTTAAATAACTGGAAAGACTTCTTACCACTAGGGGTAGCTAAGCACGCGAAACTTATTAATAAAGATTAGAACGAATTCGCCTTTAATATAATAACTTATACCGCAAAATAAGTTAACGGCTTTCTCCTACACCATATTATATTCTACCAAAATAGATGCTACGCCGATTTATAACTATAGGAGTATTTTAGGGAGGATTTTATAGGATAGACTGCTGATACCTAGGCACTTGGCAACGTTAATATTATTTAAAATTTTTAAGACTTCCTCCGTAGGAATAGGGTATACGTTGCTAAAAACAGTAACCCAATTACTAGTAATATTTAGGCCGTTATTACTAGTACAGAAAAACCAATATAGACGGAAGCTGAGATTATATATTAACTATAGAAACCTAAAAACAACCTATATTCTTTAGAAGGCAATTTTAATTTATATTAAAACCCCTAAAACGCTAACCCCCTACCTAGAGCTGCTTTCCCACCTAGAGGTGCCCTTCTACTTAGAGTTACTCCGCCTCTACCTTCTCTACTCCAGCTAACCGGTAAGCCTTTACTACAAGAAGTCACGAATCTGATAAAGGTATATTCGGACAAAGAGAAGAAGTTTAGAGGAGAACTATATAACATACTTAGAGTAAAACTACAGGTCTTTTATAACTGTTACAATAAGGTCGGAATTTAACGCTACTAGTACCATTACGCTTTCTCTATTATGTTAAAGGGACAGGCAGCAATATTCTATTATGACCATATTACGGGTAAAAACTATAGCTTTAATATAATACTTTAGCTTACTAGAGCCCACTTTAAGACTAATAAGAATCGCCAACTTTATATATCCAAATGGCGAGAGACTATATTCTAGAGAGTTATTACTTCCAACCCAATAAAGACTTGTTTAGAGTGCCTTTAACTACTCTTTAATAAACTCTAGAAAATCCAATATAGCCTTACCAAAACCTACTAAAATAAGAACAGCCTAAGGGACTAGGTTATTTCAGCATGCTATAGCATTCCTAAGTGCAACTTGGCGCTATATAAACCTACAGATACGTTTAAAGGAGTATATACTGAGCTACGCTCCACTATAGGTACTGCAATGCGAACACAAGAATCTCAACAGCTCTATACCAAAAACCCTACCCAAATAAGTATTCCCGACTAACATAATTACAACTGGACTGATCGAACATATGGTAGCCATGGTAGGGAATACGGAAGAGGGTATAATTAATATTAACCATAAGGCAACCGTAGAGGTCCTTATAGAGGTTTATTTTAAAGTGATCGCCAGAAGAAGTGCTACGTTTATAAGAAGCTAAAGTGCTAGTTAACTAGACACTCCCTTAATAAGTGAAAAGAGGCATATAATAAGTTCTGTTAGAGTGCAAGAAACGTTAGAAATTGTAAAGTTACTATAGCCTACTTCCAAAGCTTCCTAGTTCAATATAAAGGCGTAGAAGACCTTAAGGGTAAGGTTAATAAGGTCAAACAGCTCCTTATAGATATGGAAATTAAGGACTACTCTCCTAACCAATACTTTACTAAGTATGGTGAGGTAAATGGCATATAAACTGTTACTGTTCTTAATAACTAATCTATACTCCATTTTATCACGAAGTTAGATATCTTTAATAAGCCAAAGGAGAGCTCTGTGTTTTCCTTTAATAATAGATACTTGGCAAACGTCTTCTATAGTATTATACCGGATACTAGAGCCGCAGGAGTATCTATAGTAGGAGAACCTTAAGTTCGAGCCCTTTAGCAGCTTAATAGCTCTATTTAGATTAACCAATTAACGGCAGGCCAATATACGATTTACTTTAGTAAAGGTACTATAATCTCTCTTAGCACAATTAGGGTCCAAACCCCCTTAGGATATATTACTTTCTATATTATTCCTATAAACACTCCGTTTCTATTTTGCATTAAAGATATGGATAAGTTAGGCGTTAGGCTTAACAAATTAAGAATATACTTATTTAGGGAGACAATTGGGTGCCTATTATACGCAAGTAGGGTTACCCCTAGTTACTCCTTTATTAACTAGAAAAGAGTATTGCTTAAAGCCACTTAACTAAGTCAGAATTACGCCAACTATACTATCGTTTTGGCCACCTATCCGTTTATTAATTGCTTAGGGTTCTTTAGCGAACAGGCCATAAAGTTAAGGTTAAGGCAATTAAGCATCTTATAAAGTACTACTATTACTGCTAAATAAACCAGAAGTCCCCTGGCCGATTTAAGTTTACCCTTAAAGATGACTACAACTTTAACTTCTATATTATCGTCGACGTTATATATCTTAGCGGCAAGCCAGTACTCTAAATTATTAACTTTTTAACCTCCTTCTAAGCCGCACGATTCTTGAAGGATATATCAGCTAGAAACACATAGGATACCCTTTAGTTATACTAGATTAATATCTACCTAGGACCCCCTAATTAAATCATCCATAATATAGGAAAGAACTTCTTATCTACAGAGTTTTAATAATAGATAAAGGCAATAGCAATTAAGGTCAAGGAAGTCCCTATTAAGGCATATAATAGTATTAGAAAAGTGGAGCAATATCACGCGCCATTATACCGCGCATATAAGATTATCTCTTTAGAACTAGAGGATGCTAGTAAAAAACTTACCTTACAAATAGCTATTAAAGCTATTAACGATTCTACTAGCCTAGATAGACTCGTACCTATATTACTAGTCTTTAGCGCCTACCCTTAAATAACTAACGATTCTCTACTATCTCCCTTTATTATGCAACGAGCTAAGGCTATTCGCAAGGCAATAAAGGAGGTATAACGTCTCTACGCCACACGCCAAGTTAACAACGCACTAGGAATAAGAAATAGCCTAAACACCTTAACTACACTTAATCTACCACTCTAGTCTAAGGTACGCGTATAGCATAAAAAGGGAGGATGGTTAGGCCTACATTAACTTATTACAATTAATAGCCAAACTTATACTATTTAGATGCCTTACAGACCTACTTAATTCCATTTAACTATTATTAAGCCTTACTACAAAGATAACAGTTCTAAGCCTTTATAGAATACCCTAGAAGATGCCCTAGAGGAGAACCATAATTAACGTGCTCTAGAAGGCGACTACGATCCCAATATAATATTAGTAGATGCGCCATAACCACAACACGGTAGAGGTCGCCTAAAGGGATTACAAAATCGCTAACATCTTGTTAATTTTAAAGAGCAATTTATTACCACTATTAAAAATAGAGTTAAGTTATTAATGGCCTTTATAATAGCTAAGGAGAAGAATAACTTTAAACTCGCAAAATAGCTCTAAAAGAAAGGTTATATTATAACTCTAAAAGCTCCTTTCTAAGTATCTAACAAGTAGGAGATCGAGGGTCTTATTACAAAAGGAGTCTTTAAATTTAAAAAGTATAACCCTACTAAGTTTAATAGAGTTCGCATCTTTAAGTCAAGAATAGTTAACAAAATTAAGGGCAAAGCTACTAACGCCCTATTTAAGAAATTAAGGCTTGTCATCCAAGGCTATAACAATAATGGTAAGGAGGTAATTCTTATATAATTTCCCATGATTTAACGAGCTAGTTAGCAAGTTATTATTACGCTAGCTCCCTCCTTAATAAAGAATAGAATAGCAGTTTATTTATAAGATATTACTTAAGCCTACACCTAATTAGAGACGCACCTTTAGCACTTAATATTAGCATACCTTCTAGAGCAAATTCGCCACCAGTATCCTAAAGATACAATTATAGTTATACTTAAGCCATTATATAGAATTGCAGAGGCAGGAACTTACTAGTAGGCTACCTACAACAAGTACTATAAAGAGAAGCTTTTAATAACTACTTCTATATTTAATCCCTACTTTCTTATCATAACTATGGGAACTCTATTTAGAATTGTCAGTATGCAAACTAACAATATAATTATTTTGGGAGACGACCAATTCTTAGCTCTTAAAGAAGACGAGCTAGTAAAGGCAAATCTTATAGCAAAGCCAAAGGAAAAGCTTAGTTTAATAACACTATTACTTTTTAACGGATACATCCTCTCCCTAAACAAGGATTCTATTACTCTGCGCCAGAAGGGTTAAGGCAAGAAGATTAATGTTATTAACGCTAATTCTCTAAAGTAAGGATATATAGAGCAACGCGCTCGCGGAGCTTATATTGCTTCTATCTATCAACCTAAGGCTTTATTTAATCTCTCTATTGCCGCCTAACACCAGGAACTAACTAAGAACAACATTTTTACCCTAAATAAACGCCTTTCCTGGCAAATGAACTATCTTAACTAGGGCCTATACTATATGCCTATTAATCTTCCTACCGCTAAGCTCTTTGTATTTGTTAATAGATTATTTATAAATAATAAAGATTTTAGCTCCTAGCTAGGATATAAGATTATTATCGCGAATAAGTTTACTAGAGAGAATAACTTTATAATCTATAGCAACCTTATCTATTAGAGCTTAACTAAGAGCAAGCGTATTACCCGAAGTGTTTTGGCGTTAGAGATATATAAAATAGTTAGCGGAGTTAATATAGTAATTACAATTAGAACTACCCTAAAGATAATTATAGATTAACTCAAACTTCCTATTATCCCTATAATTATATGCACCAATTTATACTCCCTCTATAAGTACTTGGTTAAGCTTAGTACTACAAAGGAGAAGCGCCTTATAATTAATATTATAGCACTTCGTTAATTCTACAAACGGCAAGAACTCTTTAAGATTTAATAAATTAACGGTTAAGATAACCTAGTAGACATAATAATAAAGGTAAACCCAAACAAGGCTTTAGAAACGTTTGTTAACACAAACACTCTATATATACGAGTTAAAGGTTAGGTTAAAAGGGAGTAGGAGTATAACATTCTATAGACCCTAACTTAAACTAGCCAATTAGGATTTTCCATCCTTAAAATAAAAAATCGCTATTAGCTCGCTTACTACTAGCGCCTTAGCGGCCTACCCGTCTTTGCGTTATCTACCAACTGCCGCATTGTCGCATATTGTTATATATTGTTTAGTATTACCGCATATTATTTGGTATTGTTGCATATTGTTTAGTATTGTTGTATATTATTTGGTATTGTTGTACACTGTTTAGTATTGTCGCATCCTATCTATTTATCTATATATAGATAGCAACCACAAAAAGAAGAGTTGCTAGTGTTGGGAATAAGGCAAGCTGCCATCACACTAGGTATGTTGCCGTCACGTACTAATATGGCCCTAGCGTGGTGAGGAACCTTAAGTTCCTTACCCCTTTCCTTATTCCTATTAAAAAAGAAGAATAACCATTATACTATCTACAAACCGTAGCTACGTGATATCCCCTTATATAACCAACAATATCCTTCCCACTTAATAAGAAGTTTAAATTATTTAGATTATATTTTTTATCGTATATTATTAATTAAGTTAATAAAGTAAGAACCGTTACTATTATTAACAATTATAGAAGGTAGCGGCGGCACTTCACAAGTTATAGAATTATCTTTTAAAGGTTATAACAAGCTTATATAAAATATTAGGTGTATTTTTATCTTAGTTAGCAGTTTAAGCTTATAGGTGTATAGGCTTAGTTTCTTCTTAATTTAGTATAGGCCCGCAAACTTCTAATTAAGTTTCTTTAAGGGCCGTTAAGTCTTTAGGTTTTATATATTTAGGTAGGCTATATTACCTTCCTTAAAGTCCTATACGGGAGCTTGTCCTTTATTCGTATACTATTCCTATAATATTTAAGCGTATATTAATTTACTTTATAATAGTTCCGTTAACTACTTTATTTAATTAGCAAAGTTATATACGTTAATTAACTGGATCTATTTAATTATGGGCTCTATTATATTAATTTTGGGTTATAGTTTAAATCCAAGTTAAGGGTCTTATCCATAAGTTATATAGAATAGCGTCACGCCTATTAATATATTTATTATATTATTTACAGTAAACTTAGCTAAAGGTAGCCATTTTTTCTAATTATTTTGTAGGTAGGAGCAGTATATTTATAAGTATTATTCTGTAATTATGTTTATAATTTTAGTTTAACTATCCGTCTCTGGATAAAATATAGTTAAAAGTTGTATTTAAATGCTTAATTGTTTATATAGAGCTTACCAGAAGTCTAAAATAAACTGGCTTCCGTAGTTAGATATTATTATATTAGGAAGTCTGTATAGCTTAAAGATATACTTAATAAAACATTTAGCTACTAATATTGCGTTAATTAACTCCATAGGAATTATATATTGTATTTTTATAAGATAGTTAACTACTACTATAATATTTGTAAACTCGTTACTACTAGGCAAGTTAACTATAAAGTTAATTAAAATATCGCGCCATCTTTGTATTGGGATTGGTAGTAATTAAAGTACTTCTTGCTTCTTTATATAAGAGGATTTTCTATATACGTATATCCTATATACTTAAACATATTTTTATACGTAGTTATACATTATAGGCTAGTAATATGCTTATTAAACGATCTTATAAGTCTTTATATAGCCAGGATGTCCTACTATAGGGAAGTTATATATAAATTTAAGTATCTTAAATTGTAAAGGTTTAGAATTTAGGACTACTGTCTTCTATTAATAGTACAATTAATTGTTTTAGATTTTGCATTTAGTGAGTATAATATCCTTATACTATTGTTTTCTAGTTTGGATCGCCTTTATTATATCTACTATCTATACGTTATTCTTATATTTATATTCTATTTGCTTATTAATTTCTATTTCCTATTTATTAACTTCTAATTTATTTCTATTAAGTTCCGTATCTAGAAATATAAGATATAGTTTTTTAAAATGTTTAGGGGGTAGTAAAATCCGTAATTAATTTATAATCCGTTTATTTAAAGCGTTTGCAGGTAAGTCCTATAATTATTATATTAATATATTAGGCTTTTAATTAAGTTTGCCTAGTTAATATATAATCTTAAAATTAAATTGTAAGAGGTATTTAGCCTAATAAATTTGGTACTATATTAATTGCTTTATAGTTATAAAGTACTACAGATTCTTGTAATCCGTTAATATATATATTAGAAACAATAATCCTTTAAGCTTAGGACACTATTATTTAAAGTATTTAATAATTGTAAGTAGTTCCTTATTATATATCTTATAGTTTAATTTAGTAGGGGCGAGTTTCTAGGAAAGAAAGGCTACTAGATATAGTTTGCTATTCTTATTATATTGCGATAATACTCCCCCTAGCGCATAATCTAATAAGTCCGTTTTAACAATATATTTAAGATTAGGGTTAAAGTAAGTAAGGATTAGAGTAGTTATAAAGCGATATTTTAAGTTATTAAAAGCTCGTTTGTATTTAGCGGTCTATTTAAATTTTATGTTTTTCTTTATTAGGTTTACTAATAGCTAAGTAATTTCTAAAAAGTGGTTAATAAATTATTAATAGAAATTTGCGAATTCTAAAAATCCTTAAATATTCTATATGTTGCTTAGGCTCTCCTAGTTTATAATTACAGTAACTTTTTTAGGGTCTATTTTAATTCCGTTATAGGATATAATTAAGCCTAAGTATATAACCTTAGATATGTAAAACTTGCATTTCTTAATATTATATTATAAGCCTACGTCTTATAAGTGTTTAAGGATTATTCTAATATGTTTTTAATATTTAGAAAGCAAGGATAAGTAGATTAAGATATTATTAATATATATAGTAACAAATATATTAAGGAATTTATAAAGCGTATTATTAATATATTACTAAAATATACTAGGACCGTTCTTTACGCTAAATGGCATTACTAGGTATTTAAAGAGTCCCTATTATATATGAAAAGCTATATACTTCTTATCTCCTTTACATATATAAATTTTATTAAAGGTAGTAATTATATTAAGCTTTATAAAGTACTATACCTTTACTAATTAGTTAAGCATCTCTTAAATTAAGGGAATTAGATATTGGTTTTAAATTATAATTACGTTTAGAGCTTAATAATTAATATAGAATCTTAAGCCTCCTCCTGGCTTTTTAATAAATAGCATAGGTAAGGCAAATAGAGATTAACTAGGGTGAATAAATCCTTTTTCTAAATGCCTGTTGAGGTATTGTTGCATTATAAGCAGTTCTTTTTGTAATATGCCGTATAGCGGACCAAACTTTAGTGTTATGCTAGGCTTAAGTTCTATTTTAAAATTATGCTTCTCTTAATATGGGGCTAGTTAGTCTGCAAATTGTTTTTTAAACTTATTAATTAGGTTGTGGTACTCTTTAGGTATAAAAGGTTAAGGATTAGGATACTGTTTTGGTTCTAGTGCTTTCTTAATATCTTCTATAGTTATAGTAAAGATTTTATAATCTTGTCTTTTTGCTAATAAGATAAAAGGCGTGGCCTATATTATATAGATTTTAAGAGGGTTTAATATAACATCTTTGCATTCTTTACTATAATTAGCAGTTATAGATTTATTATATTGGCTTAAGGTTTATAGCAAGGGTAATTTATATTATATTAAATTTAAATAGTTATATGCATATTTATAGGGCAAATGGTTTTTTAAGTAATAACTTTAGCAGTAAGTTATATAGAACTTTAGTATTTTTTTAACCCAGCTAATTAAAGGGTTGTGTTATTTTAGCTATTTATATTTAAGTATAACTTTATATTACTTTAAGGGTGTTACAAATAGGGAGATGTGTTTAAGGTATTTACCTATTCACATTTTTACTAGGGCGTAGTACGTTATTTCGCCATATATTAAGGGTTTGCTATTAAAGCTTTATAGGTGTCGGGAATGAAGCAAGCGGTCGTCACGTGTCGTCGCGGCACTAGCGTGGCGAGGAGCCTTAAGCTCTTCGCCCTTCCTCAATTCCATACAATCAAGCATTATCAACAACATCACTGTATCTACTCGAGTAGTACTAGTGAGGGAGTTACCCTATGTTACCAACACTAATTAGTGGTTAAATACACAACCATAGAACAGCAAGGTTTTTAACAGAAGAGACAGTCTCGTACAGGGGTGCCATATACGCTCATATAGAATGGATCCCGGCGATACTATGCTACCTTAAACTTGCAGAAAACTAGTAACAGAAGTGTCACTAAGTACTAGGAGATACCAAGTTGCGTCTATTACGCAGAATAACTATATTTATAAAAATTTAGTTAAGTACTTTAGGTTAAAAGTGTTACTAAACCTAGAGTCCTAAGTTAATGTCTGAAACGCGTTAAATAATATCTTAAATTGCCTACCTCTTGACAGTAAACCTATAAGATTCTATAAAACTAAAAACCCTACCTACCTTCGACCTATTATGGCATTAACCTACCCAAAGAAGTATAAGGAAGATATTAACCTAAAGATATAGAATAAAGACATTAACCCTATAAACGCTGAGCAAAAGGACCTAAACGGATTCTTATTATACCATATAGTACACTACACAGACAGTGAATATAACGACACTATGCTATAGTATTGCATAAAGGAGGACTTTGTTGGATGGATAAAGGAAATATAGGCTCTTGCGAACAAGCTTATTATATAAGACTTCCGTAACTTCCTTTAGGAGAATAGAGTATTTGTCCCTATAGATAGAAGCGCTATTAGAGATAATATTTAGGAGTAAGTTATTAATGTAAAAGAAGAGCACGAATGGACTCCATAAGAGATTAAGCACCAACTACGCACTATAAAGAAGCTCAACTTATAATAGAATCTAAATAATATATTAATAGAGACACGTTTAAATTCTATTACTCTAGGCACAAGTTCTTACGTTTTATATCTATTACTTCTATTATCTTTAGCTCCCTAGGATCTACCAATTTAACCTATAACTTTAACTACTAAATAAGAGCAAGTGCAAGATCCCCTTGCTTTGCAATTTAATAACCTTTAAACTCTATTATAGTAAGATTAGGTACTACGCCGTGTTCCATTAAGATCTATATCTCCACTACAGCCTATAAAACAATCCCCACCTTAATCTTTAATGCAATTTTAATATGGCCTAATACCGCTTGGAGGCAACTTAAAAATGCTTACAGAGCTTATAAAGCTCTATTTAGGCTAGGAAAAGAGGTTTAGTAGGGAACTGTATAATATCCTTAATTTAAAGCTGTGTATCTTCTATAACTATTGCTAGAAGGTTAGACTAGAACCTAACTAATATTATAACGCCTATTCCATTATGCTTAAGGGCCGCGCTAGTACCTTCTATTATAATCGTTTAGTAGGAAAAGGATACAATTTTAACCAAATAATATATAAGACAAGATGCCACTTTAAAACAGAGGAGAATAAGCAGTAGTATATATTGGAGTGGAGAGAGACTACCTTCCTAAGGATTATTACAACAAACCCAGATATCTCTTGACTTAATTATCTCCAAAAGCTCTTTAATTAACTTTAGATAATTTAGTATGGTTTATCTAAATTATATTAAGAGGACTTCAGCCTACGCGATTAAATTATTAGCGTATGCTAAGGTGTTAAAGAATATAACCTTGCTCTCTTTAATCCTGCAAATACTTATAAAGGAGTGTATACTCAATTAAGATCCTCTATTAGCACCGCTCTGCGCTTTTAAGAAGTATAGCAATTTAATACCTAACCTTAACCTACTCCAATTAACCTAGCTGACTAATATAATTATAACTAGACTAACTGAATATATGGTGGCCGCGGTAGGGGATATAGCAGAGGGTATAATTAATGTTAACCATAAGGCAATTATGGAGGTTTATTTCGGAGCGATTGTTAGAAGAAGTGCTACGTTTATAAGAAGCCAAATTACTGGTTAACTAGGTACCCCCTTAATAGACAAAAGGAGGTATATAATAAGTTTTGCCAGAGTGTATAAAATATTAGAAACTAAAAGGTTATTATAGCTTATTTCTAAAGCTTCCTGGTTTAATATAAAGACAAAGAAGATCTTAAGGGTAAGGTTAACGAGGCTAAACAGCTCCTTATGGATATAGAAATTAAGGACTACTTTCCTAACTAATACTTTACTAAGTATGGTAAGGTAAATGGCATATAAACCGTTGCTATCCTTAATAACTAATCTACGCTTTATTCTGTTATAAAGTCAGATATCTTTAATAAGCCAAAGGAAAGTTCCGCGTTCTCCTTTAACAATAGATACTCGGCGAACGTCTTCTATAGTATTATGCTAGATACTAGAGCCGCAGGAGTATCTATAGCAGGAGAACCTTAAGTTTAAGCTCTTTAGTAGCTTAATAGCTCTGTTTAAATTAACCAATTAACAGCAGGCCAATATACAATTTGCTTTAGCAAGGGTACTGTAATCTCTCTCGGCACAATTAAGGTCTAAACCCTATTAGGATATATTACTTTCTATATTGTTCTTATAAACACCCTGTTTCTATTCTACATCCAAGATATAGATAAGTTAGGCGTTAAGCTAGATAACCTTAAGAATATACTCATTTAGGGAGATAATTAGGTGCCCGTTATACGCAAGTAGGGTTACCCTTAGTTGCTTCTTTAATAGCTAGAAAGGAGCGTTGCTTAGAGCCATTTAACTAAGTTAGAGTTACGTTAACTATACCGTCGCTTTAGTTACCTATTAGTTTATAGATTGCTTAGGGTTCTTTAGTAAGTAGGTTATAAAGTTAAGGTTAAGATAATTAAGCATCTTATAAAGTACTACTATTACTACCAAATAAACCAGAAGTCCCCTGGCCAATTTAAGTTCACCCTTAAAAATAACTACAACTTTAACTTCTATATTATTATTAATATTATATATCTTAGCGGCAAGCCAGTACTCTAAGTTATTAACTCCTTAACCTCCTTTTAAGCCGCACGCTTTCTAAAGGATATATTAGCTAGGAATGCATAGGATACTCTCTAATTATACTAGATTAATATTTACCTAGGACCCCCTAATTAAGTTATTTATAATATAGAAAGGAACTTCTTATCTATAGAGTTTTAGTAATAGGCAAAGGCAATAGAAATTAAGGTTAAGAAAGTCCCTATTAAGGCACATAATAGTGTTAGAAAAGTAGAACGATATTACATACTATTACACTAAGTATATAAGATTATTTCTTTGGAACTAGAGGGTGCTAGTAAAGAGCTTACCTTATAGATAGCTGTTAAGGCTATTAACAATTCTGCTAGCCTAGATGGGCTTATACCTATATTACTAGTCTTTGGCGCCTACTCTTAAATAACTAACAATTCTCTACTATCTCCATCTATTACGCAACGAGCTAAGGCTATCTATAAGGCAATAAAGGAGGTGCGCCGCATCTACGCTACGCGCTAGGTTAATAACGCACTAAGAATAAGAAACGGTCTAAATACCTTAATTATAATAGATCTACCACTCCAATCTAAAGTATGGGTATGGTGTAAGAAAGGGGGCTGGTTAGGCCTATATATACTTATCGCCATTAAGGGTTAAACTTATACTCTTTAGATGCCCCATAGACCTACTTAATTCTGCTTAACTGTTGTTAAGCCCTACTATAGGGACAACAGTTTTGAGCCTTTATAGAATGCTATAGAGGATACCCTAGAGAAGAACCACGATTAATATGCTCTAAAAGGCAACTATAATTCTAATACAGTTATAGCAGATATACCGCAACCACAACGTAGTAGAGGTTGTCTAAAAGGATTATAAAATCACTAACATCTTATTAATTTTAAAGAGTAATTTGTTGCCGCTATAAGAGTAGAGTTAAGTTATTGATGGCCTTTATAACAGCTAAAGAGAAGGTAGACTTTAAGCTTGCAAAACAACTCTAAAAGGAAGGCTATATTATAACTTTAGGAGCCCCTTTCTAAGCATCTAATAAGCAGGAGATTAATAGTCTCATTGTAAAAGGAGTTTTTAAATTTAAGAAATATGACCCTACTAAGTTTGATGGAGTTTGCATCTTTAAGTTAAGAATAGTTAATAAGATTAATAATTATAGTTGTACTTAAGCCATTATATAAAATTGCAGAGGTGGGAACTTATTGGTGGGCTACCTATAGCAAGCACTATAAGGAGAAGCTCTTAATAACTACTTCTATATTTAATCCCTGCTTCCTTATTATAATTATAGGAACTCCATTTGGAATTATTAGTATATAAACTAATAATATAATTATCTTAGGAGACGGTTAATTCTTAGCTCTTAAAGAAGATAAGCTAGTAAAGGCAAATCTTATAGCAAAGCTAAAGGAAAGACTTAACTCAACAATACTACTGCTCTTTAATAGATGCATCCTCTCCCTAAACGAGGATTCTATTGCTTTATGCCAGAAAGGTCAAGGCAAGAAGATCAACGTTGTTAACGTTAATTCTCTAAAGTAAGGATATATGGAGTAACGCGCTTGTAGAGTATATATTACTTCTATTTATTAACCTAAGGCTTCCTTTAATCTCTCTGTTGCCGCTTAACACCAGGAACTAACTAAGGAGGATATTCTTGCCCTAAATAAGTGCCTTTTTTAGTAAATAAACTATCTTAATCGGGGACTACTCTATGTGCTTATTAACCTTCCTACCACCAAGCTCTTTGTATTTATTAATGGATTATTTATAAATAATAAAGACTTTAGCTCCTAGCTAGGATATAAGATTATTATTATAAACGAATCTACTAGAGAGAATGACTTTATAATCTACGGCAATCTTATCTATTGGAGCTGAACTAAGAGCAAGCGCGTCACTTAAAGCGTTCTAGTGTTAGAGATATATGGAATAGTTGGCGGAGCTAACATAGTAATTGCAATTAGAACTACCTTTAAGATAATTATAGATCGGCTTGAACTTCCTACTATTCCTATAATTGTATGCACCGACTTATATTCCCTTTATAAGTATTTAGTTAAGCTTAGTACTACAAAGAAGAGGCGTCTTATAATTAATATTATGGCACTTTAGCAATCCTATGAGCGTTAAGAAATCTTTAAGATTTAATGGATTAATGGCCAAGATAACCCGGTAGATGTAATAACAAAGGCAAACCCAAACAAGGCACTAGGGACGTTCGTTAATACAAATACTCTATATATATAAGTTAAAGGTTGGGTTAAGAGGGAGTAGGAGATATAGCAATTTAAGAGCAGCCAATTAGAATTTTCTATCCCCAGGATAGAAAATCGCTATTGGCTTGCTTACTACTAGCGCCTTGGCGGCCCCTCTGTCTTCGCATTAACCCCTAACGTTCTTCTTCTTCTTCTTCGCTTAGTATCTTTATATAGCAGTAATCTATAAGTGTATATAGATAGCAACTATAAAAGAAGAGTTGCTAGTGTTGGGAATAAGGCAAGCGGTCGTCACGTGTCGTCGCGGCACTACCGTGGCGAGGAGCCTTAAGCTCTTCGCCCTTCCTCAATTCTATACAATTAAGCATTATCAACAACATCACTGTATCTACTCGAGTAGTACTGGTAAGGGAGTTACCCTATATTACCAACAATAGGCCTTAGGGCTTATTAAGTTTCTTTAAATTTAGGTGTTAAGTTTTTATATAGTTTGTGTTGATAAAGCCTATGCTAGTAGCTCCACTGTCTATAAGGATTTATACTTCCTTCTATTTTCCAAGTATTTAAATTGTACCGAGTATATTAAGGGAGTTATATTATATATCAGCGCTAAAAGAGCTTAGACACTTATACTCTTTTACCTTTTATCTTAAGGCGTAACTTAGCCTTAGGATGATTTATTTTCCAAATTAACTAAGGGCAAGATGCTTTGTAGTGTTTAAGTATAATTTATAGAGTGGGTATAATTTATGGAATAAGTATAATTTAAGGAATGGGTATAGTTTAAAGAATGGGAGGAACTATAGCGGACCTTTTTAAAGGGGTAAGTTTGGCAATGCTTTTAAATATATCCTTTTTTACTACATCTAAAGCATTCTCTATTTGTGGCTCAAGTTCTTTATTTATTAGTTCCTAAGGGTGTATAGGATTGAGCGGCATTAAGGTCTATAGGGTTATATATGGGGCTTTTAGGTCTTAAAGAAGGATCGCGCCTTAGAGTATATACTGGTTTTATAAAGTTTTAAACGCAACTTTAGAGAATGAGTCTATTTGTTATATTAAAGGTCTTTATTAATTCGTTAATATATTATAGTAAATTCGGATAGGTTTTTTGGTAGTTTTCTACCTACTAACTAGGCTCTAATCTTATCTAAAATAGCTTATTAAAGGGCAGTGACTCTAGTGGCTTTATTCCAATCTAGCTCGCTAATAAGGCCTAAAAATTCCGAAAAGAAGCTGGTGAAGTTTTGGTTCTATTATTATAGGGTTTTAAGTTTAGTAACAGCTGTATATTTGCGGCTGGCGTTATTATATATTTATTCTAGCAGAGAGATAAAGGTTTTAAAATTAACAAAAGTGCTATTATAGAAGAATGGATCTATGGTTTATATAGCGTTCTTACTTAAATAAGACATTCCATAGCTAACCTTGCTAGCCTTAGTAGGGTATTAATTATAGTTTATTAAGAGTTTAAGATAGAGCTTAGTTATAAAGGGATATAGGTTATTTTGGTTTCTATTAAATATTAGGGGATTAGGGAGCTTTTTGGATTTTATAGTAGGTACTAGGTTCGCTACAGGTGTAGGTTAAGCTACTATTACTAGTTTAGTGTTTGTATTTAACAGGTTAGGTTTAGGTACCATTATTTTAATCTTATTTATAGGTGTTGCTGTTAGGGTCTGTAATATAAATGCCTTAACATTGCGGAGTTCTTTACGGAGTGCTTCTATTAATTGCTAGTGCTGGGCTTCTAGTGCAGCCCGCTACTAAGCTAAGGCGTCCATAAAGGCCTATTGCATTATAGTTAACTGTTCCCTAACTAGGGTTATAATACTTGTGGTTATTAAAAGGGATTTGGGTTTGTTTGCCATTTTAATAGTAGTTATTTTAATATAACGTAGTGTAAGGGCGCAAAGAGGCTTTAGGGAAGATTTAAAGGAATAAATATAAATTCTATCTAATTTAAGGGTATATAGCTCTTGCAGAGTACAAGACGTTGTGTAAAGAAGAGAAAGGAATATAGGAAACTTGTAACTAAATATTTAAGGTCTTGGCAGCAGACGCGTGGGTATAAGCCTATGTGGATTTTAATAGGTTTCGACTAAATTCCATTATGTTAGTGGAATTTGGTGGAATTTGATTAAGTTGGTGGAATTTGGTAGAATTTAATTGACTTGGCAGAATTTGGCAGAATTTGATTAAAGCGTTGGAATTTATCTGTCGAGTGTTTCACCAAGACATTCCTACTGTAACTGGGCTAGTCCCGTTACACCTAGATAATATTATTATCTACTTAAATAGTAAAGAAAGTTACTATAAGCACGTTAAGTGAGTATTAGAGTAACTAAGTAAAGTAGAGATACTAATTGCAATTAAAACGTGCGAGTTTCTTATAAAAAAGACTAATTTTATTAGATTTATTATTAAACTAGGACGAATTAGAATGGACCTAAAAAAGGTTAAGGCTATTATAAATTAGTAGGAACTAGAAAACGTTACGCAGTTAAGATCGTTCTTAGGATTTTGCAACTACTATAGACGATTTATTAAGCAATGGTTAAACAATATTAAACCCTTTATAAGGCTAACAAAAAAGGGAACTATTTAAGGAGTTAAAGTAGTTATTTATAGAAGGACTAATCCTAAAAATCTATTAGGCGGATTTACTAATAGTAGTAAAAATAGATGCATTGGACTTTGCATTAGGAGTATGCTTATTATAGAGGTATAAGGACGCATAGCACCTAGTAGTATAGTATAGTCGAAAGATAACACTACTAGAGTTAAATTACGACATCTATAAAAAGGAGTTATTAGGAATTATCGCAGCACTTAAAAAATGGAGAACGCTCTTGCAGGGGATAATAGAACTATTTATTATTAAAATAGACTATAAGAATCTAACAGAATTCTTAATAACTAAGGAGTTAAACCGAAGATAAATTCGTTGGGCAGAAATGCTTGCGGAGTATTATTTTAAGATATAGTATACTAAGGGAACCGATAACGCAAGAGTAGATACACTTAGTAAGAAGGCTAAATTATAAAATAATAAGAAGCTATTAGGGGCTTTACTTAAACTAGATAACGATAGGTTAATTAGATATAACTATCTAAAATTAGTAATAACTTAATGTCACGGCACTGACCTGACGCATACTGCTTTATACTATCTCCTACTATTTCCTACTATTAACTAGCCCACCACTAGCGCCTTGGCGGCTGGCCCTACTATTTATATACAATACCCCCTTTTACCTTCTTCTCCTTTTTATACTATAATATAGTCTATTAGCCTACTTTAATGTAGCTCTATAACAGTTTGTAATATTATTAATTTACGCCCTATCGCGATTACTAATTCCCAGTTAATTGATTTCCGCCCTAGAGTAATTGCGACCTATACACTATAACCTAGCATAGCCCTAGAACGATCCTTAGTTTTCACCTAGCGCCTAAATAGGCGACACTAACGACGCCGAAATAGCCGAAACCTAGAACCCCCGCGACGTTTTCGCAGATCTCTTTGCATAGACATACCCTAATATCGCGTGGGCGATCTACCGCTCCCCACCATACCCTAAGACCTTTAAGCCTAGCAAAGCTTGCCGTACCCTTATTAACTATACCAACGAGTTCCTTAGTAATATTAAAGTAGGACTATAGTATATATATAATATAAACACCGCTAACAAGAAAGCTAATAAAAACCTTAGTGTCCTTATTGCTTCCTAGATAGAGACTATCGCTATTTTAAAATAATTAACCCCTATAGCAACGATAGTAACCTAGTAGAAAAAACGGAGGTCTAAAGACCTGCTAATATTTAGCGGGAAAGGCACCCTAATAGAATGACAAGCTAATTTTAAGACCTAGCATATTAAGATTAAGGGAGTCTTTAACCGCGACTAGGACTACTTTAATATAGCCCAATCCTAGATCCTTTATATCTTAGATATACCAAAGAATAAGGCCTATAAGTTTATTAAGTAGGGCCTAAAGCTTATATATAAGAACCTAAATAATATATCTATATGAAAATAGCCTACTAAGGAAGATATGCTTAAAGATCTTACTGCCTACTACGAGGTCCTTAATATAACCTAGGTCGCAAAGAATAAGCTTAACTATTTTCCCTAGGGCGAGCGTAATTACTAGTTTTAGAAGAGAGAGCTTAATAAGTTAATAGTCTGCGCTAGGAAGAGAGATAAATAGAAGGTAGACCTACTCCGGAAGTTTATCTCTCTAAAGATAGAAAAGCTAGTACTTAGACTTGCCTATAAAATTAACGATAGCGACTATATAGGTTAGAGTAAGTAGATAGATATATTTGCTAAAAACCTCGCAAACTATATACACTAAGCTAACCTTAAGAAGAACTCTAACTACTACCTACTTACTTAAGCCCCTGTCCCTATATTAACCCTAACCTTAATAGTAACTAAAGAACCTATAAACCTTAATAAATCTTAGACACGGAGCGCAAGTGCCGCGTTAATAATAGACTATACCTTACCTATAGCCTGCCCAGCCACTAAAAAGACGCTTATAACCCCGCTAAGATAGTAAACATAGTCCTTACCAGCTCGTTAAATAACGCGAACTAATAACCGCGGACGCGGCGATCGCGAAATCCATTATAGCCGCGGCGGATAACTCCCCCCCGTTAACCCTACGGCTTAGTTACTCTAAATAATGCCCTATATAGGAGCGTAACCCATTAATAGTACCTAGTATTAGTAACTTCGCACTAGAGAATATAAACCCAGCTATATTGTTAAACCTAGTAAACACGGCTATATTATTAGCGAGATATTATCTTCCTATACCCTAACCAAGACCAATACCGCTAGCTAGATAGACACTAGACCATCCTGCTAAGACAGCCCTATACCCTAGTTATTAAAAGGTAGACCCTTAGACTAAGTTGCGTTTAAGGGTCTAAACTATATAAAGAGGAAGATAAGAAGATTAGGTCCCTATTACTAAACTAATTAGTCCTTTCTATTAGTAAGCTTCTACTTAATCTTAGATTAGCAAATAGTAATAAGAAATTAATCCTTATTTAAACCTAACTCTCCTTATTGCGCAACCTATACCCCTAAGTTTATATTAATATAGTAAGCCTAGTACACTCCGGTAGTACTATAATAGCATTTACTAACGTAGAGTCTATTATAAGAAAGTATAACGTTATAACTAAGAAGCTATTAGTATCTAGGCCACTACACCTTGCAGATAGTATCTGTTACAGCACTGGTAGAACTTGGCAGAACTTACGATTATATAACTAGAGAACCGCACAAAAGAACTCTACTTTGACCGGAACTGCTCTTTTTCTTTCCTTTCTCTAGCTTTAGATCCTTATTTATAGATAATCCAATTATATAGGCTTGCATATGTCCTTCTTGCTATACTAATACCTCGATTGACTAAGTTGCTAATATTATCTAAAGCTCATACTACTCTTTCTTCCTAAGAAGGAACTTAAATATATTTACAAGACTATAAATAAGACAAGGATAAAGAATAGGGCCCTAAGGACATTACTAGGACTATAAGGATACAAAAGGAATATAAAAAGAACCCTAAGAACTAGACACGCACAGACTAGAACCCCTAAAGAAATTACCCGGAATTACCCTATACCCTTACCACTATGCTAAGAATATAGTAGCCAGCAAAGCCGCTATAGGACCCTTAAATACCTCTAATAGTGAAATAATTACTATCTTAACCCCCTAGGCGGAGCTTGCGGCAGCTAATACCAAAATTAAACAACTATAAGAGCTACTTAAAGCTAGGGACACCCCTATATCTAGTGATGACCTATTAGATAGACTTGCTACGGTCCTTAAGGCCCTAGCACAACGCACAATATTATTATAATCTGTAAAGGTCGCGGACCCTTTATTGCTTATAAACGGAACTAACCCTATATTTAATAATTAGAAGCTTTAACTACAAGATAAGCTTAAAGTTAATACGGACCACTTCCTTACTATTTAAGCTAAAATGGCCTACGTATTTGGCCGTACCAGTAGGGATATATAGACGCATCTACGTCGGTGATATGCCTAGGACTTAGTAAACCCCTTTCCCTCTAGGGAAGAGATAATTAACTACCTATCTTCTATTTATAAGGACCCCTTTAAGGTGCAGAACGCTCGCCTTAACTATAAAGGCCTAAATATAAAAACAATGGAGACCTTTTTAGCCTTCTAGACCCGTTTTTTATACCTAGCCGGCTAGGCCTAAATCCCCTAGGAAGATCTGCTACCAGACCTATTTAATAAACTTACCTTAGACCTATAGCGAGCTATGCTACTAGTCTTTACTACTATATAGACGCTAAAGGAACTAACGGACTAGTGCTTAGCTATTAATTAAGGCCTTTATTAAATTAAGGTATATGCCAAGCGGTATAAAGCTAGGAACCCTTTAAACCAAACTATAAGCAATATAAGAATAGCTAATAGTGCCCTAGTACGGGCTATAACTCCTATAGCCTAGACCGTTTAGCCCACCATTAATCTAGTAGCTAGTTATGCAGCTAGTCCTATTACGGGCCTAGTATAGACTTAGCCTATGTATAGCAACCCCTATAGATAAGTCCTTAGTAATTAAGGAGCTTGCTTTTCTTATAGCCAAAAAGACTACTTTATAAAAGACTGCCTAATAGCGGTAAAGATTAATAAGGTCCTATTAATTTAGAAGGATAGTATAAAGTTAGAAAAAGAGAAACCCTAGAGGAAGACACCTCTCTAGGGTTAAAAGGGATTAATATATTATATATTAATCTAGGTCAGTTAGTTAATAGAAGAAGCTATACTATCCCTTATACTTTATTTTATAATAGATATTAAGTTTTAACATCTGCTTTAGCTAACTTAGAAGTAAATACCTTTATCTTAATTAATATAAAGTGCGTTGTAAAACTAGCTAACTTTTTAAATACACTATATAGAACTTTATTAGCAATCCCTATAAGATTTAAAAATTCTATAGCCGTTACCCTAATAAACTAGGACCGCTAAAGTACCTAGATAAGTAAATAGAGTACTAATATAGCGAAGATAATAAGCTACTAGAAGAATATAAAGATAAGAACGCCCTATAAGTATAATATGGATATATAAAGCCTAAGGGCAGGCTTACTAAAGGAGGGGGTAATGTTATGGCACTAGTAGAAAACGGCAGAACTTAGCTGGTAGAACTTAGTAGAACTTATAGTTACGTAACTAGAGGACCGCATAAAAGAATCCTACTTCGACCGGCGCTGCTCTTCTTCTCCTTTCCTTTCTCTAGCTTTAGATCCTTGTTTATAGACAATCCAATTATACAGGCTTGTATACGTCCTTCTTACTATACTTATGCCTCGATTAACTAAGTCGCTAACATCTATATAGATTATAGCTACCTTAAAGCCGTATTATTGTTTGATAATATTACAGTACGTAATAACTCTTTAGGTAAGAGACGACTTCTTAGCTATTATATCTACCTTATTTATCCGCGTCACGCTATTAAGGAAGTATACCGCGTACTTATTGCTATTAAATGCAACTATTCCGAGTATTAAATTAAGGTAGATTCTATAGAAAGGAACTATTAATAAAGTCAGTGTTTTTTTAGATATCACTTTATAAGCTTTACTTACTCTACATAATTTACATTTTACCATTATTAGGCCTTTTAGAATCGCGCCCATTGCTAACTAAGGTAGTTATATAATTACTTCTTTTCCTATATAGCCTAATTACTAGTACTATATAATGCCTTCTGCCTAATTTAGTAGAGGCTTTAATAAATACTTTACTGGTTTTAATTAAGTCATAAAGAAGGCCTCTAGTAAGTCTCTCTTTATCTTATTATATTTAATAGTGTTCTAACTATAGTAGTATTTACAGCGGGCGTACGTATCATTGTCGCTATAGAAGAAAGTATTTTCTTTATTGTTTTAATAGACGTCTTTATTATTAAGCTTTTGGAGGCATACTAGGTTAGTATAGAAGCCTAATATTTTATTTTTATTTTTATTTTTATCCGTTGTATTATACTATGTACAATACTGCGCATGCAGCCTTTAGGCTATGGCGCTATAGTTCTATATACATGAATCCTTTCTAGGTAGCTTAACATGTACTAGTAGCTAAGTGGATACTCTGGCCTGTTTTAAAAATGCTAGGGGAGCTTTAGCCTATTGGTGTTTTCCGTTCTGGTATTTTACTTACTATGGTCTAGTTTATACCAAGAAGATCGCACAAAAGAAATCCTAGCTCTTTTATCTATTTCTACCGTATTCTGCCGTTCCTAGAGTAGAAAAAGCGCTCTAAAAGATAGACTTTAATTTTAATAAAATGGTTTTGTATATGAAAATAAGAGAAACCTAATAGCTTACTAGCTTAGAAGTAGCTACCAATTACCCCTATATAACTTTTTTTAATTCTGTACCCTATTTCTTCTCCTTGCTTAAGAAAAGGGTAGGAAATTAGTAATTAGTAGGTACTCTCCCTAAAAGTAACCTACTAATGGTATTTTATAAGGGCGAACCTTGTTACATAAACCTACTCCCATAGGAAAATTTTCATGAGGTTGTCTGTATAGGGTATAAATACCAATTCGCCTATACACCTTATATTTAACGTGCTAATGGTAACACGGGCTGGCCCCCTTCCCCTATCCCCTACTATAGCTACCCTAGCAGTGCATTGTCTGTGGTACGCCTGCGGTGCGCCTACGGTACGCCTGCGGTCCTCTGCTTGTAGCGCGACAGCTATAGACCGGTTGTAGTAGAGGTCGTCTGCCCTGCAGCAGACTGGTTATAGTAGAGGTCGTCTGCTCTGTAGCAGACTGGTTATAGAGGAGGTCGTCTGCCCTGTGGCAGACTGGTTATGGAGGAGGGGGTCGTCTGCCCTGCGGCAGACTGGTTGTGGAGGAGGGGGTCGTCTGCCCTGCGGCAGACTGGTTGAGGAGGAGGTCGTCTGCCCTGCGGTAGACTGGTTGAGGAGGAGGTCGTCTGCCCTGCGGTAGACTGGTTAAGGAGGAGGTCGTCTGCCCTGCGGTAGACTGGTTGAGGAGGAGATCGTCTGCCCTGCGGTAGACTGGTTGTTGTAGAGGAGGTCGTCTGCCCTGCGGCAGACTGGTTGTAGAGGAGGTCGTCTACTGTGGCAGACTGGTTATGGTGGAATCGTTGTTTGTGGTGGCTAGCGTCGTGGTGACGTGTCTTTACGGGGTATACAACCGGCGGCGCCCTTGCGACGACGGACGGAGGAGCAAAGGGGAGGCAACGGACAGAAGCCTAATATAAAGGCTGCTCCTAAGAGTTATATCTATCTCTTCCCTTTTAGGTAGTTAATTATAACTATAGCTATACTATAGCCTACAATTTCTTCTATATGCGAGCCTGTATAGATTTGCTCTAATATCGGTTTAATATTACTAATAAATTTAGCTTAATCGTTAAAGACATGCATATTAGTTCTTAAGTTAAAAAGAGTACTGTTACAAGGCTTATAGTTAGATGCTATATTATAGGCTCCTTTTTAATAAACCGCGAAGGTTCCTTTAGGGTCTTAAGAGCTCTACTTATTGCTATCCTTTAGCTATTTATTAACTTAATTGTCCTTTTTAATTTGCTTAATACAAGCCTTAATTTCTGGCGTTATATTAGCAATCTTCTTATCTACCTTCTTCTAAATTTTATTACTTGGTTTAAACTATAATAGGTAAGGAATCGACTCTATAATATACTAGTATTTATTAAAGTAGTAACGTTTTCCGCATAGGCACTCTAGCAGCGGTTATCTTTCCTTCTTTTACTCATCTGCTAACAATTTAGGCTTTAATTTAGGTTTTAAATTTAGTGACTCGCTTAACTCGTCCTTAAAGGTAGCTGCAAAGAATCCTTATAGGGTTTTGCCCTTTTAGGCAAGCTCCGTACAACGGTGATTTTAGTAGATTTTAACCAGTTTAAAAAATCTAAGAAGCGTCTTCTTCTTCTACTTAAGCCTTTTAAGCTAGTTCTTCCAATATTTAAACCAGCTTAGTATAATTGAATTAACCGCATATACAAAGTCTCTCACCAATCGGTTACTATTTACCTTAGGTAGATCTAGCTCCTTATACTTAGTATATACCTTCTCTCACTCCTCTAACTAGACCTTAAAGTTCTAGTTCCAAAGCGCTTTCTTAAGCTTAGTATACTAGGTAGCTACTTAAAGCTTTTAGGTATTATTAGTTAGAGCAATTCTCTACTTTAGTAACACCAAGACGTTATAGGTGGTGACGCATTTAAACGTATAGATAAGGTAGGTACGTGAGATTAAGCTTTAGATGTGGCTACGTAACGTATTAAGAGCTAACAGCTGTTTTCTATATAGCTTTATATCGTCTCTATAGTCGGCTTTAAGCGTATAGAGCTCCTCCTTCTCCTCCTTATCTAGCTCTACAAGCTTTGTCTTTCCCTGGCTATTGGCATCCTTAGGTAAGGCTTAAATAGGTTCTTTAAGCTATAGCAGATTGGTCTTAGGTATTAATAGGTTAACATACTTTCAGAGACGATTGTTATTCGCTTTTAACTTAATAACCTTAATCCATTTATCCCAATTGTTTGGGCTTGTAAGGATAATAGATAATATAATAACGGGTTTAGTTTCTTATTAAGAGTTTATTATCGAGTTGTCTATAATTAAGATAATAATTAATTAAAATAAAGACTTTAGAATTAAAGATAATGTAGTAGTTGGCTTAGGCTCATAACTGTCGAACGGACAATTAGGTATAAGAACTCTGTCTATTAAAGAGGGCTTTAGAGTCTCTATATATACACCAGATAGGTAACAAATAGGTTGCAAACAGAATGACGACTACGTCGTCATTCGGTAATGGAAACAGGTATTTAGATATTCGATAAGACATTCGATAAGACATACGAGGAGACATACGAGGTAAGGAGCGGGGTATTAAGACATAGGGTTCTAGACTAGGAGCCAGTATTAAGATGGTGGTAAGGAAATCCGATCCAGTTCGACAATATCGAACTCTCTGGTCGAGATCGGTGGCTCGTTACTGACATAGGAAAGCTCCTGCACAGGACTATAGGTGGCCAAAAGATTAGAAAGGCTCGTCTTGTGACCGGCCGGGCTGCAATCGGGAATTTTTCCTTTAAGATGGAGTTGCGCTGTTCTGATTAACGGCCAAGATTTAATTTCTAGGTCCAGGGATTCTTCCCACAGATTTCGAAATTTGGTCCTTACGGAAATATTTACAGCCTCGTGGGACCCTTAATAGAGAAATAGGAGCACATTAAGGCCTAGATTTGTGTACGTACTATCTAGAAGAGGACTAGGACCAAAGTAGTTCTAAAGGATAGAACCGGGAAGAGATTAGAAAACCCTACAAAATAGGGTTTCTAATAGATTTTGCAAAAACACTACTTTTTCCTTATTATGCTCAGAATCCCTAAAAATGTCGTCTCTAATTAACCAAAGACGGATAAAAGTCCAAGACTGAAATTCGCGCCCTTTATTAAAAATAAAGTAATAGAGAGTGTTTTTTACACCAAGTTTTATCATCTAAATGTGGCTAAAAATACGTATAGGCGGTGCTTCGGTTTAGCCCACATATAGTCACATGTATTCCTTCATCCTAGAATTGGTAATATAATCAAGATAACCTAAAAGAGAAGGCCAAGTATTAAGATCTTGGATTTTATCAACTGTGGTTTGCACGCTCCGAATGTTTTCAAGCCTATTATAATAAGTCAGAAATCTTAAGCATTAGCTTTCAATTTTTTAGTATTACGTACATGTCGGGCGTGATTTTCTCTCCAGTGCGGCCGAGCAGCATCGGCTCTATGCAACGTAATACAACATGTATAACAGCATTCTTCCCTCCCCATTGTACAATCATATCGGTGTAGTTACTGAGGCCAATGAACGAAATGCGATTCTCCATGATGCTTTCCAACAAGGCACCCAAGCAGTTGCTGAAACAGTGATCCTGTTGGATTGGAGTGGAGTGGATTTGGGGGTCAAATCCACTCCATACGCCAAAAAGCTGGTGGAGCTCCAGGACTCCAATGCAGCTCCAGATCAAATATATGCTATAAATAGTAAGTCTTGGCAACGGGTAGGTGTTTAGGTAAGAGAGGAAGATTTGATTAAACTGATTAAATAGAGCCTAGATCGCTCAGTCTAATACAGAATCTCCCTCATCTTCTACCGCAATCGCCTTAATATCCTTAATATCCTCAAAGGCAACATACGCGTCATCGTCGCTATCATTCTCATCATCCGAATCTAGCCCAATTGGCTCACTTGGCTCCGTCGGGGTATCCTCTGCTGCTGCCGCCTTTATAGCATCATCCGCTGCTGCCGCTGCCTTTATAGCATCCTCTATAGCCTTCTTATACGCAGCAACTCGTGCCTTTAAGGCCTCCCTTGGTGATATTAATGGCGGTGCGGGCTCCCTCTGTACGAATGTAATTTCGACCCTGTAGCTTAAGCTTATGCGTCTCCTTTATATCGTCGGCCTTTAGATTAATCGATTCTGGGGCAAGGATAACTTCGTTAGAGTGTAGAGCTGGTTAAACCGATAGATATCGTTCTATTCCGGAGGGAGCCAAATATAACACTACAATGGTAAGTATAGATGTAGATAAGTAATAGCAGAAGCAACAGTAGCAGCAGGAGAGTAAGCAGGCATCCGCTAATACACTATTTACGAGTCAGCGATAGATCCGTTAGGGTTGCCGTTACCTCAGCGAGCTCAGACGTGATTTTGGTTGGCGCGGATATTCTATTGGTCCGCTGCGCTAACTAAACTCTTTATGGACGCGTCACCAAAATCACGTCTAAGCCTGTTTGGAAAGGGTTGTAGAACTTATATTAATATTCGCATTACGGACGGTGTAGATATTTAAATTGTTTAACTATAACACATAATATCGGTTTAAAAGGTTTATTAATTATATACTAGTATATAGGCTTTTGGAAGAACTAATTATTATATTCTAGTAATTACTTAAGTAGGTAATTAATTCTTTTAAAGTTAAAAATCGTGTTATTAAAGATATATTAATATATTAACCCTCTATATAACGTAATAAAAAACCCGCTAATATATATAAAATCTATATAGGTCTGTAATAGCGGCTACTAGCACCTATTTCTACTCTATAAACCCGCTACTTTCGCGTCCTACATCCGCCCTAAGTCTAACACCGCGTCTAACACCGCGTCTACTGCATACGGCCACCTATCCGTAACCCTTCTATACTATACCACCTCTAAAAGCTATTAAATAACGGGGTAGAAAGCGAGGTAGATGTGAGGGCGCGAAGAGGCTTTGGGGAAGATTCGAAGGAACAATATAAATTCTATCTAAATCTAAGGGTATATAGCTCTTGCAGAGTACAAGACGTTACGTGAAGAAGAGAAAGGAATATAGGAAACTTGTAACTAAATATTCAAGGTCTTGGCAGCAGACGCATAGGCACAAGCCCACGCGGATTTTAATAGGTTTCGACCAAATTCCATTACATCAGTGGAATTTAGTGGAATTTAATCAAGTCGGTGAAATTTAGCGGAATTTAATCGACTTTATAGAACTTGGCAGAATTTAATTAAAGCGTTAGAATTTATCTATCAAGTGTTTCACCAAGACATTCCTACTATAACTAGGCTAGTCCCGTTATAGTACCCCCCCTTTAGCCAAAGGTCTAAAACAATTTATAACTTATCGCTTTATAAGCGTCATAATGTAGTTTAAGTTCTTTTCAATTTTAAGTTTCCTGCTATTGTGTTTCGTGTCTTTATATTAGGTAGCAGTCGTTTACCTTTATATTATATCTATCCAGCTAAAGTAGGCCGCGAAGGATGGTCTTTATAGAATTCTTTTACTAAAGAAGGCGCGTCGGCCTTAATCTAATTATAGGTTTCCTAGGTTTGTATTTTATATCCTTTCTACTTAATAAGAAGTTTAAATTATTTAGATTATATTTTCCATTATATACTATTAATTAAATTAATAAAGTAAGAACTATTACTATTATTAATAATTATAGAAAATAGCGGCGGCACTTTATAAGTTATAGGATTATCGTTTAAAAGTTGCAATAAGCTTACATAAAACGTTAGGTGTATTTTTATTTTAGTTAGCAGTTTAAGCTTATAGGCGTACGGGCTTAGTTTCTTCTTAATTTAGTATAGGCCCATAAACTTCTAATTAAGTTTCTTTAAAGGCCGTTAAGTCTTTAGGTTTTGTATATTTAGGTAGGCTATATTACCTTCCTTAAAATCCTATATAGAAGCTTGTCCTTTATTTGCATACTATTCCTATAACATTTAAGTATACATTAATTTACTTTATAATAGTTCCGTTAACTGCTTTATTTAATTAGCGAAGTTATATATATTAATTAACTAGATCCGTTTAATTGTGGGTCCTATTATATTAATATTAGGTTATAATTTAAATCTAAGTTAAGGGTCTTATCTGTAGGTTATATAAAACGGTGTCACGCCTGTTAATACGTTTATTATATTATTTGCAGTAATCTTAGCTAAAGGCAGCCATTTTTCCTAGTCGTCTTATAGGTAGGAGCAGTATATTTATAAGTATTATTCTATAATCGCGTTTATAATTTTAGTTTAGCTATCTATCTTTAAATAAAATATAGTTAAGAGTTGTGTTTAAATACTTAATTGTTTATATAGAGCTTACTAGAAGTCTAAAACAAACTAGCTTCTATAGTTAGATATTATTAAGTTAGGAAGTCTATATAGCTTAAAGACGTGCCTAACGAAACATTCGGCTACTAATATCGCATTAATTAAGTCTATAGGGATTATATATTACATTTTTATAAGACGGTTAACTACTACTATAATATTTGTAAACCTATTACTGCTAGGCAAGTTAACTATAAAGTTAATTAAGATATTACGCTATCTTTGTATTAGAATTAGTAGCGATTAAAGTACTTCTTACTTTTTTATATAAGAGGTCTTTCCACGTACGCATATTCTATATGCTTAAACATATTTTTATACGTAGTTATATATTATAGGCCAGTAATATACTCATTAAATGATTTTATAAGTTTTTATATAACTAGGATGTCCTACTATAGGGGAGTTGTATATAAATTTAAGTATTTTAAATTATAAGGATTTAGAATTTGGAACTACTATCTTTTATTAATAGTATAATTAATTATTTTAAATTTTGCATTTAGTGAGTGTAATATTCTTATACTATTGTTTTCTAGTTTGGATCGCCTTTATTATATCTACTATCCATATATTATTCTTATATTTGTATTCTATTAGCTTATTAATTTTTATTTCCTATTTATTAACTTCTAATTTATTTCTATTAAGTTCTATATCTAGAAATATAGAATGTAGTTTTTTAAAACGCTTAGGGGGCAGTAAAATCTGTAATTAATTTATAATCCGTTTATCTAAAGCATTTATAGGTAAGTCCTATAATCGTTATATTAATATATTAGGCTTTTAATTAAGTTTACCTGGTTAATATATAATCTTAAAGTTAAATTATAAGAGGTATTTAGCCTAACGAATTTGGCGCTATATTAGTTATTTTATAGTTATAAAGTATTATAGGTTCTTATAGTCCGTTAACACGCGTATTAGAAATAATAATCCTTTTAGCTTAGGACGCTATTATTTAAAGCATCTAATAATTATAAGCAGTTCCTTATTATATATCTTATAGTTTAATTTAGCAGGGGCAGGTTTTTAGAAGAGAAAGGCTACTAGACGTAGTTCGCTATTTTTATTATATTATAATAACACTCCCCCTGGCGTATAATCAGATAAGTTAGTTTTAACGGTATATTTAAGGTTAGGGTTAAAATAAGTGAGAATTGGAGTAGTTATAAAGCAATGTTTTAAATTATTAAAAGCTTATTTATATCTAGCGGTCTATTTAAATTTTATATTCTTCCTTATTAGGTTTACTAATGGCTAGGCAATTCCTAAAAAGTAGTTAATAAATTATTAATAGAAATTTGTGAATTTTAGAAATCCTTAAATGTCTTATATATTGCTAGGGCTTTCCTAGTTTATAATTATGGCGACTTTTTTAGGGTCTATTTTAATTCTATTACGGGATATTATTAAGCCTAAGTATATAACCTCGGACGCGTAGAACTTATATTTCTTAATATTACACTATAAGCCTATATCTTATAGGCGTTTAAGAACTATTTTAATATATTTCTAATATTTAGAGAGCGAGGATAAGTAGATTAAGATATTATTAATATATATAGTAATAAATACATTACGGAATTTATAAAGCGTATTATTAATATATTACTAAAATATACTAGGGCCGTTCTTTATACTAAATAGCATTACTAGGTATTTAAAGAGTCCCTATTATATATAGAAAGCTATATACTTCTTATCTCCTTTATATATACAAATTTTATTAAAGGCAGTAACTATATTAAGCTTTATAAAGTACTATACCTTTACTAAATAGTTAAGTATTTCTTAAATTAGGGGAATTGGATATTAGTTTTAAATTATAATTATATTTAAAGCTTAATAATTAGTATAGAATCTTAAGCCTTCTTCTAGCTTTTTAATAAATAATATAGGTAAGGTAAATAGAGATTAACTAGAGCAAATAAATCCTTCTTCTAGATGCTTGTTAAAATATTATTATATTATAAATAGTTCTTCTTATAATATACTATATAGTAAACTAAACTTTAGTGTTATACTAGGCTTAAGTTCTATCTTAAAATCGGACTTATCTTAGTATAGGGCTAGTTAGTCTATAAATCGTTTTTTAAACGCATTAATTAAATTATAGTACTCTTTAGGTATAAGAGGTTAAGGATTAGTATATTATTTTAGTTCTAGTACTTTTTTAATATCTTCTATAGTTATAGTAAAGATTTTATAATCTTGTCTTTTTACTAATAAGATAAAAGGTGCGGCCTATATTATATAAAATTTAAAAGGTTTTGGCGTAATATCTTTATATTCTATACTATTATTAGCAGTTATAGCTTTATTATTTTGGTTTAAGGTTTATAGCAAGGGTAATTTATATTATATTAAATTTAAATAGTTATATACGTGTTTATAGGGCAAATGGTTTTTTAAGCAATAACTCTAGTAGTAGATTATATGGAACTTTAGTGTTTTTTTAACCTAGCTAATTAAAGGATTATATTATTTTAGCTATCTATATCTAAGTATTACCTTATAATACTTTAAAGGTATTATAAATAGGGAAATGTATTTAAGGTATTTACCTATTTACAATTTTATAAGAGCGTAGTGCGTTAGTTCGCTATATATTAAGGGTTTACCATTAAAGCTTTATAGGCCTTAGGGCTTATTAAGTTTCTTTAATTTTAGGCGTTAAGTTTTTACATAGTTTGTATTAATAAAGCCTATATTAGTGGCTCTACTATCTATAAGGATTTATACTTCCTTCTATTTTCTAAGTATTTAAATTTCGCCAAGTATATTAAGGGAGTTATGTTGTGTATTAGCGCTAGAAGAGCCTAGACACTTATACTCTTCCACTTTTTATCCTAAGGCGTGACTTAGCCCTAGGATAATTTATTTTCTAAGTTAACTAAAGATAAAGTGCTTTGTGGTATCTAAGTATAATTTATAGAGCAAGTATAATTTAAGGACTGGGAGGAACTTTAACAGACCTTTTTAAAAGGGTTGGTTTAGCAATTCCTTTAAATATATCCTTTTTTACTATATCTAAAGCATTCTCTATTTATAGCTTGGGTTCTTTATTTATTAGTTTCTAAGGGTATATAGAATTAAGCGGTATTAAGGTCTATAGAGTTGTATATAGGGATTTTAGGTTTTAGAGATGGATCGCGCTTTAGGATATATACTAGTTTTATAAAGTTCTAAATATAAGATATGGTTAGCTTTAGAGAACGAGTCTATTTATTATATTAAAGGTCCTTATTAATTTATTAATTTATTATAGCAAATTCGGATAGGTTTTTTAGTAGTTCTTTACCTACTAACTAGGCTCTAATCTTATCTAAAATAGCTTATTAGAGGGCAGCGACTCTAGCGGCTTTATTCTAATCTAGTTCGCTAATAAGGCCTAAAAATTCCAAAAAGAAGCTAGTAAAGTCTCGGGTCCGTTATTATATATTTTTAAGTTTAGTAATAGCTATATATTTGCGGCTGGCGTTATTATATATTTATTCTAGCAGAGAGATAAAGGTTTTAAAATTAATAAAGGTGCCGTTACAGAAGAATGGATCTATAGTATATATAGCGTCTTTGCTTAAATAAGACATTCCATAGCTAACCTTACTAGCTTTAGTAGGATATTAGTTATAGTTTATTAAAAGTTTAAGACGGAGCTTAGTTATAAAAGGACGTAGGTTATTTTAATTTCTATTAAATATTAGAGGATTAGGAAGCTTTTTAGATTTTATAGCGGGTATTAAATTTATTATAGATATAGGTCAAGTTACTATTACTAGTTTAGAGTTTGTGTTTAAGGGGTCAGGCTTAAATATAGTTATATTAATTTTATTTATAGGCGGTATTGGGGTCTCTAATATAAGTACTTTAACGTTATAGAGTTCTTCACGGCGTGCTTCTATTAATTATTAATACTAGGCTTTTAGTGCAATCCGCTGCTAAGCTAAGGCATCTATAAAAGACTATTACATTATAGTTAACTATTCCCTAACTAGGGATATAATACTCGTGGTTATTAAAAGGGATTTAGGTTTATTTACCATTTTTAATAATAGTTATTTTAACATAATATAGTGTAAGGGCGCAAAGAGGCTTTAGGAAAGATTTAAAGGAATAATGTAAATTCTATCTAAATTTAAGGGTATATAGCTCTTATAGAAAATAAGACGTTGCGTAAAGAAGAGAAAAGGAATAATAAGAGAATTATATAATTAAACAGTTAGGGGTCTTGGTGGTTATATATACATATATACACACATAGTCTTTAATAGACTATAGTATTACGGCGCTAGTAAAAAATAGCAGATTATAGTAGACAATTGTAGATAGTTATAGACAGTTTTAGATAGTCGCAGATAGTTATAGATAGTTATAAATAGTTACAGACAGTTTTAGATAGTTATCTATTAAGTATTTTACTAAGACATTCCTACTATAACTGGGCTAGTCCCGTTACACAGCCCGTTTAAATTGCTATAATAGTATATTTAAGGACGTATCTAATAGTATGCTATATAGTACAACTTAATTAATATTTAGAATATCTGTACTATAAGCAAGCGCGTTAGAGGAAATTATTCTATAGATTTTTAAATTAGGCTAGTAAAACTCCTTATATAGTCTTGTCTTATTAAACTTAGCTAAGGATATATAATGGAGCTAAACGGTTTCCCTAGCAAGGGCTTTATTATAGCTGTAGTATACTAGCCATAAGTAGATATAATCCTTATATAATATTATCCTATCTTTAGAATTATGGAAAACAATTATTTTTGGGATTTAGTGCGGAGTTAGAATATAATAATCTATCCGCTTAGCTGATATTCCTAACCCCTATATAAAGGGTATAGATAATTAGCTCTTATTTAAAATCCTCCTATACGCCTAGTATATAATAAAGTATAGCGCCTTAAAGCTAAACTTATCCCCCCTTTTAATATACTTCCTAATAATAAATAGCACTAAAGCTCTATAGGTTCTCTTTACGGTTAATTTATATATAACTAATTTATTATAGGGCCTACTATAGGGTTTATTGTAGCTTAGGAGAGAGTAAAGAATAAATATTAGTACATTATTTAGTAGGTTGGTGCAGATTTAATATCTATATATACTAGCAGCGCAGTCCTCTTAACCAATATTAGCTTAAAGTTTACAGGCGGAGTTTATTACTTTTTAGTTTTCTTAGCCTATTTTAATATAAGCCTTATAGAGAGATCCGTAGCGCTTTTAGCAATCTATATACCGCCATCTTAATAACTTATAGGTTTCTTATTAAAGCCCTACCTAATCTTCGCGCTATAGTTCTAATAGATCTAATAAAGCATCGCCATATCTGTAAAGTACTTATTAAAAATAGACCCTAAGGAACAGAGCCTTTATTAACTGGTTAAACAGTTCTGTAATTAGCAGCCGGTTATAAGTAAAGATGCTACCCTTTAACTACCTAAGATAGCTAATATCTGTTAAGCTAATTAGAAAACGGACCTAAGATAAAATAAGCTTAGCTATAGAAGAGAAAGGAGACTTTTTAACCTAGTTAGACTAGGTATATACGGAGGAACCCTAATATAGTAGTAGTTACCTACTATGGATTAGGCTATAGTTTAAAGTCTAGTATAAGGATATAGCCTATGTTAGCGACTCAGTCAATCGAGGCACGAGCACGGCATGAGGGACGCGCAAGCCTGTACAATTGGTAGTCTATAAACGAGGATCCAAAGCTAGAGAGAGGAAAGGAGAAGAAGACCAGCGCCGCTTAATATTTTATGCGATCTTCGCGTCACGTGACCGCAATCTGCGGCGATTTGCTAGTACCGTAATACTATCCAAGATTGTCTAAAACTATCTACAATTGTCCTAAAACTGTCTGCGATTATCCGCTACAATCTACTGCTATAATCCACCGTTTTCCACTAGCGCTGTAACATTACCCCCCCCTCTAAAAAAGCCTGCCCTTAGGCTTTGTATGTCCGTATTTATGTCCGTGGGGTGTTCTTATCTGTATGCTTAACAGGTAGCTTATTATCTTCGCTATATTAGCACTCCATCTACTTGTCTAGATACTTCGGGGGTCCTGGCTTATTAGGGTATTAGTTATGGAACTCTTTAAGCTTCTAGGGGCAACCTATAAAATTCCAAGCGGGGTACCAGGTTGGGTCTAGATTATAACCTTTCTATTAGACACGGTATTTTAGCGTTCCTCATACTAGTTTATAGGCTAGTATTTTATTAACTTCCTATTCATCGTCGCCATTAACTTAAATCGGCAGTGGAGGGTCATTCTTTTGTTTAGGTAGTGGGTTATTTATAGCTTTCTATAGCTTATCTGGTAAGAAAATAGGGTGGACTTTAATTAAGTCTAAGAGTTTAACCTTATATAAGTTGCCTTCTTTATTAAGGATCTTATACGGTCCTACCATCTTATAGTCTAGCTTACGGCTAGGCCGTTCTGTCTTCTAGTTCTTTATTATAACCCAGACCTTGTCGCCTATAGTAAAGTCAGGCTCGCGCCTGTGCTTATTTACCTGCTGTTCCATCGATTTCTGGGCCTTCTCTAGGTTCTTATGGGCTACCATCTATACTTCTTCTAAGCGTCTAGCATATTGCTGTGCTTCCTCATAAGATAGTTTTTCGCGTACGGTCTGTGGTCCTTTTAGTCTTTCCCAGTTAAAGCTTGTATAAGGTAAGTATCCTATTTCTAGCTAAATAGGTGCAAACCCCATAGAGTTATAGAGTAGGGTTGCCTAGATATAGTTTATTATAGGTAGTAGTTCGCTCCAGTTGTCCTAAAAGTAGTTAACAAAGGGCCGGAGTCTCTAGTCCAAGTATTAATTTACAATCTCCGTCTAACCGTCTATCTGGGGGTAGTATACCGTAGAGAGCTTTAGCCTAATACTTAGGATCCGGGTAAACTCGTTCTAGAAGGCTAATATAAACTGCGGCCTGTGGTTGGATATAATAGTATCTAGTAGTCCGTAAATTTGGTAGACATAGTGGATATACAGTTAGGCCGCCTCTTTAGCATTAATATTCTTATAATAGGGAATTAAGAACGGGCGCTTGCCAAAGCGGTTAACTAGAATTATAACCATATTATATCTGTCGCGGTCCATAGGTAACTTGTGGAAGTCTATAGAGATATACTACTAGGGGCGTTCTGGTATCGGGAGTAGCTTTAATAGCCCTAGGGTCTTGTCTCGTGGAATTATAGACCTACGGTAGTCGTCGCAGTTCTATACATAGCGGTTAATATCCGTAACCATTCTGGGCCAGTAGTAACGGTTACTAATAATCTTACGGGTCTTATTCTTTCTAAGGTAGGCCGTAGAGACCTAAGTATATGCTTTAGTAATAAGCTAAGTCCATAAGTTCTGTTTATCTACTACTACTAGCCGTTCTTAGTACTTAAGTAGTCCGTTTTCTAGGGACCATAGGCCGGTAAAATCCTTTACCTTTTCACGGTACTCCTATAGAGAAGGGGCCGTACGGTTTACCTACAGCAGTTTATCAATAAGGTTAAGTTCTATAGAATTAACAGGATATATCTTAGCGCTTAAAGGGTCTGTATTTAGTTCTGCCCATATTTAGGGGTTAAGGCATTCTGGTTGTAGTAGCGTCTAAGTCTATAATAAGATCTTTATAGCTGCCTAGTTATCTAGGTCCTGTTTACGCCTTATAAGAGCATCCGCACGGTTGGTAGTACCTGGCCTGTATATAATTAGGAAGTTAAACTGGGATAGGACCTCCGCCCAGCGTACCTACCGGGCTGTAAGGGCCTTTATTATTATAAAATATTCCAGGGCTTTATAGTCCGAAACTACTTAAATGGGCTCAGGGGCTCCTTCTAACTATATTCACCAGTACTGAAAGCTAGAGATAATGGCTAGCATTTCTTTGTCATGAATTGGGTAATTTAGCTTAGCATCTATTATAGTCTTTAAATAGTAAGCAATAGGGTGCTATTTTCCGTCCGTCTGCTTCTGGGAGTAAACGCCAGCTATAACGCTATCTAAGGCATTAGTTTCTAGCATTAAGGGCCGTTCTGGGTTAAAGTAGGCGAGTAAGGGAGCAGAGACTAGTCGTTTCTTAAGCTCGTCAAAGGCCTGCCTACATACGGTATTAAAGTGAAAGGGCCGGTCCTTGTAGATAAGTTGGCTTAGGGGCCAGGCAATTCTACTATAGTTCTTAATAAAGCGTTGGTAGAAGTTGCAGAACCCTAAGAATAACTACACCCCCTTTATGGTTCTTGGGGGTATCCATTAGTTAATTATAGCTGTCTTTTCTAGGTCTGCCTTAATTCCGTTTATACTAACAATAAACCCTAGGTACTTTGTGCGCTTAATACTAAATTCTAATTTCCTAATATCGGCCTAGAGGCCAGCCTCTCAGAGCTGTTATAGGACTTTATAAACATGCTCCTTATGTTCCAACTCATTCTCAGAGTAAATTATAATGTTATCTAGGTAGGCCGTATAGAAGTTATTAAGGTAGTTAAAGAGTATATTATTTATATATCGCTGGTACGTAGCTGGTCCGTTGGTCAGTCTAAAGGGAAGTACTTTGCATTTATATATTCCGTAATAGGTCTAAAATGTAGTAAGGTCTTTTAATCTAGGGTCTATCCTAATCCAGTAAAAAGCCTAACGGATATCAAGCTTAGTAAAGATTTTAGCTCTACTTATTTAGGCTAAAGTCTCATCAAGTAAGGGTAGGGGGTAGCGGTCCTTGCGGGTTATATTATTAAGTTTGCGGTAGTTAATGCAGAAACGAAGTCCTCTATTTGGCTTCTTAGCAAAGAGAATAGGCGAGTTAAAAGGGGCTTAACTAGGCTTAATAAAGCCCTTATTTAGGTTATTAATAAGGTACTACTTTATAGCCTACAATTCGGCAGTAGACTGCTGACGAAGGGGGCTATAACTAAGGGTGTCTTCCTTATCTGGCTCAATCTCAATCTTGTGGTCGTAAGGTTGGTAAGGTAGGAGTATATTAGACACTACCTTAGAGAATACGTCCTTAAATTTCTAGTATTAATAGGGCAGTTTCTATTCTACTAGCTCCTTATCCATAAGCTCACTTTCCTGTCCGCTAAGCTCGCTTTCCTTTTCCTTAATTATTTAATCGATTTCATATAAGCTGGTAGTAAAGGCAACGGTATTGGGTTAGACCAAGTTCTAGTAGAATCCTATAGCGCTAATGCAGCAGATATTAACTAGGGGAAGGTCCATAGGTTTCTTTACAGACTTTTATTAGGCCGTATTTTACGGCATAGGGTTTATAGTCTTCCTTAGCTTATATTCTATTTTCCATAAGTTATCCTTCCAGTCTATTAGTTTAGTATGGCGTCCGGTATTCCTAGCCTTCCTTTATAGCTGCGTAGGGCCTAAGTTCTCTATAGGGGACTTAGCTAGGTTACTACTAATTTCCTAGATCTCTAGTGCGGGTAGTGTAACATAGGTAGTCTAGGGGCGGTATAGTATATAAATCCGTTGCAGATTAAGCTATATATCTTTCTTAAAGGCCTGGTCCCTACGCATAGCATCAGCCTAGTAAATAGTATTAATCTAGGGCCGTATAAGGTTTTCCATTATAATACTGATTTCTTTTATAAAGGAAGGGGTTAGGAGTAGGGATTCGGGCTAGATAAGCCGTCTACTCCATACGTCAAGCTATAAGCCTAAATAGGCTAGCCATTTTCTTTTAAAGATCATATCGTGGCTTCCTAGGTCTGTAATAAGAAAGGGGACGTTATACTACCTTTATCCATTAACACGGAGGTGGATCCGTAAGATAGTCATAATAGGTGGTCCTATTTGTCCATTATACCCGCGAATAGGAACTAGTTTAGGCAGTTCCTTAAAAGGCGCATTTAAAAATTTAGCTAGCTTTACAGCGCACTAAGTATCTATTAAGGCAAAGGCATTCGCTCCAGAGTTAGCTAAAGCGGAGGTTAAAACTTAATATCCATTACAAAATAAAGTATAAGGGATAGTGCAGCTTCTTCCACTAACTAGCCAACCTAGATTAATATATAATATATTAATTCCTTTTAACCCTAGAGAGGAGTCTTTCTCTAAGGTTCCTTTTTTTCCAACTCCATACTGTCCTCCTAAATTAATAGAACCTCGCCCGTTTTTGCCTTTATCTAGCAATCCTTTACAAAATAGTCTTTCTAGCCGTATAAGAAGCAAGCTCCTTAATTACTAAGGGCCTATTTACGGGGGTCGTTGTATATAGGCCAAGTATACACCAGACCCGCAGCAGGATTAGCTACATAGCTAGCTACTAAATTAACGGCGGGCTGTATGGCTGGTGCTATAGGAGTTGCAGATCGTGCCAGAGTGTTACGGGCCGTTTGTATAGTACTTATAGTCTAGTTTAGAGAGTTTCTAGCTTTATACCGCTTAGCTTATACCTTAATTCAATAAAGGCCTTAGTTGATAGATAGGCAGTAGTCCATAAGTACCTTTAGCGTCTGTATAGTAGTAAAAACTAGCAGTACGGCGCGCTGTAGGTCTAGGGTAAGCTTGTTAAAGAGGTCCAGCATTAGGTCTTTATAGGGAATTTAGGCTTAGCCAGCTAGGTGCAGAAAGCGGGTCTAGAAGGCTAAAAAGGTCTCCGTCATCTTTATGTTAAGAGCTTTATAATTAAGGCGGGCGTTCTGTACCTTAAAGGGGTCCTTATAGATAGAAGACAAGTGGTTAATTATCTTATCTCCAGAGAGAAAGGGATCTGCTAAGTCCTAGGCGTATCGCAGATATAGGTACGTCTATGCGTCTCCACCGGTACGGCCAAAGACATAGGCCATCTTAGCTTAAGTAGTGGGGAAGTAGTCTATATTAACTTTAAGCTTATCCTGCAATTAAAGCTTCCAGTTATTAAATGTAGGGTTAGTTCCGTCTGTAAGTAATAGGGGGTCTGCAACCTTCGCGGACCATAATAATACTAATACTGTACATTAGGCTAGGGCCTTAAGGACTATAGTAAGTCTCTAGGTGTCTAATAAATCCTTACTAGGTATAGGGGTGTCTCTGGTTTTAAGCAGCTCTTAAAGCCGTTTAATTTCAGTATTAGCTGCTGCAAGCTCTTCCTAGGGGGTCACAACGGCGACTATTTCACTATTAGAGGTATTTGCGGGTCCTATAGCAGCTTTACCAGCTGCTGTATTTCTTAGCATGGTGGTAGGGGTATTAGGTAATTTCCGGTATTTGTTTATTTTCTAGGGGTTCTGGTCCGTGCGTGTCCTATTCTTAGGTTTCGCGTTCTGTTCGTGTTCTTTTGGTTCTTAGGTCTGTCCTATCCTTATAGTCCTAGTAATGTCCTTAGGGTCCTATTATATGTCCTTGTCCTATTCGTGGTTTTATAGATAGATATTTTTATGTTCCTTCTCAGGAAGAAAGAGTAATAATAAGCTTTAGATAATATTAGCGACTCAGTTAATTAAGGCATGAGTATAGCATAAGGGACGCGCAAGCCTGTATAATTAGTAGTCTATAAACGAGGATCCAAAGCTAGAGAGAGGAAAGAAGAAGAAGAGCAGCGCCGCTTAATATTTTATGCGATCTTCGCGTCACGTGACCGCAATCTGCGGCGATTTGCCAGTACCGTAATACTGTCCGAGATTGTCTGAAACTGTCTGCGATTGTCCTGAAACTGTCTGCGATTGTCCGCTACAATCCACTGCCATAATCTACCATTTTCCACCAGCGCCGTAACAGCCTAGCGCTAGGATATAAAAACTAGTAGAATGGTACTTAATCTCTATAAGACTATTAATATCTATAAGGCTCTACTAGCTTTAGACGGCTATAATAGGACGTATATGGTTAGCAAGGCATAAGAAGATAAGGCTGACAGACCTATTTTAGATATAGAGGAAGTTACCATTTTACTAAGTATAAGTACTAAGGGCTAAAGGATCTTATTTAGCAAGGATTTATATATCTATTTAATTAAGGAAAACTAGTAGCTAGGATGCGCAAATAACCTAGACCTAAACTTCCGTAGCTTAGTAATAAAGGACGGCTAAGGGGTATTAAAAATTAGCTTTATACGTACTAAGAAACAGACCAAGATAGATAGGTAAATTAAAAAAGGAAAGGATAAGAATAAACGTAAAAATAGGCCCCTATAGAAATATACGAACTAAAAGGACTACTATTAAGTACGGCTTATTGACTTACCTAACTCCTAAAGATAGCCATATAACTAGGATAACTATTAAGCCGTAGGCTCTGCCGTAGGAGAATATATAACTAGAAGATTACGTCTAGATTAGGTTATAGCCTATATATAAAACAGCTAAAGCTTAAAAGAAGAATAAATTATCTAATCTTTAGAGACGGTCTTAAAGACGGATGTTACGGACGCTTTAAGTACGATGTTATGACTACTTGGGGAAGAGTCGCAGGAAGCTAGTTGGTTAATATAGGCACGGTCTAGGATGGATCTGGTGGAACCATGTGACGAGGAATGGTAAGCAAGTCACATGATGTTATACGCAGTATACGGAGTATACGCAGTGTACGCCATGTACAACATATATAACACGTACCTTACGTATAAGAGAGGATTTCTTAGGAGTATGGTTGTGTATTTAAAGGACCTCAGTCCCTACCGTAGATAGTTCTCTCCTTATAGTGAATCTTAGAATATAATTAGAGTTAATCTGTTAGGCAACTACTCCACTAGTTATTATTACGTTGTTATTTTGTTCTTATCTATATACCTAGCCTAATAACAGAACCCACCATAGTTCCTACTATAAGATTCCGTTATATATTTACTACTAAGGTTACGGTATTAAATAAGATTAAACAACATGCCACCCAGAGCACTAGTTATAACGGCATTAGTAATAGCTACAACCTTAGGACCAGGAGATACCAGTATGGACAATGGGGATTCTTAAGTGGTTACGCAAGGTTAGTTATAGGAAATAGTTAATTACTTACAAGACAATAATAGGATACTTAAAAAACGCATTAATGGAATTAGAGCAGTAAAGATTAAACTACCTTTAATTAAACGATTCTTAGGGGAGAAGTTAAAGCTTAAAGGATTTCTTATATAGATGTACTTTAAGGTAGTATAGGAAGGAGCGAAGTTAGCAATATTGTTAGATCAAGTAGCCTATGCAAGATTGTTCCTAATAGGGAGGGCACTTAAGTGGTTTAAGCCATATCTTACGGAAATATAGGCTAATAGCATAATAACTACCAACTAGGATATATGGTATATATTTGCTAGTTAGAATAGGTTCGCAGAATAACTAACGCAGATATTTAGAGACCTAGAGGCCACAACCACGGCGGAATAAAAGCTTTAGAACTTAGTACAACACACTTTAGCAATTAAGTATACAACACAGTTTTAAACACTAGCTATGTAGGTTAAGTGGAATAATAGGGCGCTTATGGCACAGTATAAATAGGGACTTAAGGCTAAAGTCTAAGACGTAATTATCCTAATAGAAGATGCGGATACTCTAAGAGAGTTAATAAATTAGTTAATAAAGATTAATAATAGGATCTACTAAAGGGAATAAGCTAAGAGAGGGCAAGACAGAGTTCTATAGTTATATAAGGCGTAGAGTACACAACAACAGATATAGAGTTAAAAACTATGGAATGGTGCAGAGCCAATGAACCTAAGCGGTACTAAAGAAACCTAAAGGTGGGAAAAGAAACTATGGAAACTCAGAGGTTAAGGATTAAGTAATTAAAGGACCTAGGAGTAGAGGCTAAACTAGGGATCTTAGCAGCAGAAGACGTTTAGGCGGACTCTATAGCAAGAAAAGTGGTTTAAAGATAGGGCTTGTATAAATTACGGAAAATAGGGTTATTTTGCCAGAGACTATAGAGGTGGTTAGAGTAACTATACGGTAAAGGGAACTAGGCCAGTAGATGGCATATATATATAGAGGGACAACAGTGCACTATAAGGAATAAAAGAGTGTTCAATTAACAGTTTTACGTATTGTTATAACAACGCATGCTAAATTTATAAGGACGCTAAGTACGGCGCAAGCTATTGGCTATAGGAGCTATTATTATCTAAGTTTAAAGGAACCAACAAACCAGCTTATAGATTAAATATTAAAAACAATAAATTTAATATAGGCAAAGCATTTACCAATAATAAGGCAATAAAGGCAGCTTATTAGGAGCATATAGACCTTAGAGAAGTTAAAATAGAAGTAGAGACTAAAACCATTACAGAATAAGGTTTAGGAATGGGTATTAAGACACTATTAGATACAATTTCTATCGCTTTACAAGACAATAGGAGTAATATTTAGAAGAAACTAAGTAAGCAGACAACTACTAGTGCTAGCTTATTACTTAATAAAGGCAAAAGGCCACAGGCTTAAGATTCTTAAGAAGAGATAAGAGAAGCTTAAGATTCTTAAGATAAGATAAGACATACCTAAGAACCTATAATAGACGAAAACCAATGGGAAAGGGCAGTAACTTAGTTTAGTAATAAACGAATAAGTATAGGACGCAAGTTTAAGAACTATAAGTTTAGGGAATAAATAAGAACGTCAGCAATCCTAGGTAAATGTAGTGTTTAGCCTAAAGATTAAATAGTTAATACTAGGATTAAAAAGTAAGATGACTATAAAGATCCAGCTGTAAGACGCAGAAAATAAGAAACTATGGATAAGTTTAGGACAAGAATTATTATATAGTAAGAGCAAAAGCTAGATAAAAGGTTAGCTATGCTAGGTTATATAAGGGACAGAGCACCCATGTAAAGAGTTACTAATAGGCCAAGTGTAGGGACACCTAGGGCAAAATGGTTAGATAAACTAGAATAAGAAGAGGATCTAGATATTCTAACTAGGTTTAAAAAAAGATATACTAAAGGATATTATAATACAGTAATAACAAGGTACTTTCTAACGGATAGACTATATATACTAAACTAGTTGTATGGGAAGTGGTATAGGCAACAACACAGTAATAAATAGGAAGACTTTTATATATAGCTAAATAAGAAAGTTGTTTAAGACTAACCCATTACTAAAAAACGCATGAGTTATATTAAAGGAGTATTAATTATAATGTTAAGGAACCTAGAAGAAGGATCCAGGGACTAGAGAAGTAAGTGACAAATCCTAGTACCTATAGCGGAGATACTAGTGGTCAGGTTAACTAGGTATAGGTTTAAACTTAAGAATAAAGACAAACTAAGAGTTAACCCAAAATATGCAGCGTATTATATACTATTATAGATAGCTTGTATAGATGATATGTGCAATATATATAGAGTACCTAAAGATAAGAACCAGAAGTACCTAGTAAGGATATATTAGGCACCAGAGGAAAAGCGGTTTAGGAACGCTAAGTATATACATAGTTAGCACCTAGTAGAAGTACAAGGTTAAGGAGACTTAATACTTTAACTAGGAAGATTCCTTATGGAAGAATGCCTAGATGGATAATAGTGGTAGAAGTGCCCAGAGAACACTTATCTATGGTATATAGAGGAAAAGAAACGAACTAAGTATTAGCTAAAGATGGACTAAGTACAGGTAGGATCTAGCAGCTAATAGTTGGGAAAAGGGGAGGCGTATAGGACTAGAGGAAACTAGTATTAGAGCCTTAGACCCTTAAAGGAATTTAAGGACGATACCTAAATTTACAAGCTAAGTAGCAAGATTAGCAGTTTAAAGCATTGGTAGATAGTAGAGCAATTAAAAACCACATATTACTAAAGGCAGTGGAAAGGATGGGGTTACTATATAGATAAAAGGAACACCTATATCTACTTACAACGATTTTAGGAGATTAGATAGCCTATAAAGGAGGCATTATTAATCTTAAAATAGGACCTATTTAGTTAACTATTAAAGGGAGACCAGTTAGAATGTCTTTTAATATCCTACTATTAGGACAGGACAAGGCAATACTAGGAATGCCTTAGTTACAGGAGTATAATCTAAAGGTTAATTAGGTTATAGGTTAGGTTAATATTAAGGATATATAATAGCGTAAAGTGCGATAGTAAACCAAGTTGGTATAGTACTAAGTTAGAGCGATATATAAAGAGACTAAGCGAGGCTTAAGTTATGTACTAAAGAAATACCACAAGTATAGTAAAAAGTTATGGTTACTAGAAAGTAAAAAGCTGTTAAAGTATACAGCTTGGGACTATAAGATAGAATTAGAAGAGGGAATAAGTCTAAAGTTCTTTCTAATCTATAAGCTTACTAAAACAGAGTTAGTAGCGCTTAAGGAGTTTATTTAGGAGAACTTACGCAAGGGATATATTAGACTGTTATAGTTATTAGCAGGATATCCAGTACTGTTTATTCTAAAGAAAAACGGAAAACTTAGGATGTGTATAGACTATAGACAGTTAAACAGCATTACTAGGAAGGATAGGTATCCTTTACCCTTAATTAGTGAAATCCAAGATAGGATTGGCAACGTAAAGATCTTTACGAAGATAGATCTGAGATAGGTGTACCATTAGATTAGGATTAAGGAAGGTAATAAATAGAAGGCAGCCTTTAGGTTAAAGGAAGGACTATATAAACCATTAGTTATACAATTCGGGCTTATAAACGCACTAGCAATATTCCAGAAGCGAATTAATAGTGTGTTAGGAGAACACCTAGATAAATTTATTATAGTATACCTTAACAATATTATCATCTACTTAGAAAATAAGGAAGAATATAGAGAATACGTTAAATAGGTCTTAAAGAGACTATAAAAAGAACAGATGCCAGTAGTAATTAAGAAATGCGAGTTCTTTACCCAGAAGACCAATTTCATTAGATTTATTATTAAACTAGGCCAACTCAGCATAGATCCAAAGAAGATTAAGGCTATAGTAAATTGGCAAGAACCAGAGAATGTTATATAGTTGAGATCGTTCCTAGGGTTTTGCAATTACTGTAGAAGGTTTATAGCGCAATAGTTACAGGACATTGAGCTATTTACATGGTTAATAAAGAAAGAAGAACTATGGGTATAGGGAAAGGAATAATAAGAACTGTTTAAGAGAATTAAAGACTTATTTACCTAGGAGCCAGTTCTTAAGATCTATTAACTAGGTCTAGAGACGGTTGTAGAAACAGATGCATTAGACTTTATACTAGGGGCATACTTTATATAGAAATATCAAGATAGATAGCACCCAGTGGTATACTATAGTTAAAAGATGACACCACTAGAGTTAAACTATAATATCTATAACAAGGAGTTATTAGGTATAGTTATAGCACTTAAGGAATAAAGAGCATTCTTGCAAAGTATAGAGAAACCATTTATGGTTAAGATGGACCATAAAAACCTTACAGGATTCCTAATAATAAAGGAACTCAACCAAAGATAGGTTAGATGGGCGGAAATGCTTATAGAATACTATTTTAAAATTCAGTATACTAAGGGTACAGATAATGTACGAGCAGACGCTCTAAGCAGAAAGGCTAAACTATAAAGTAATAAAAAGCTATTAGGAGCTTTATTGCGAAAGGATTAAGATGGATTAATTAGGTATAATTATCCAAAGATCACAGTAACTAAGGAAAGTTAGGTCTATAAATTACCAGAGAGTAATTGGATATAGAAGATCTAAGAAGCATAGGTAGAGGATCTAGACTTAGAGCAATATGAAAACAGAGAAGCAATATATATGCCTAAGTCTATCACAGAAGAATTTGTTAAGGAATTCTATAAGGGAATGACATAAAGATATAATGGAGCTATAGGCTTAGTGTTAAGACTTTAAGAAGAGTATATTGTTTAAGGAATCTGGGGACTAGCAAGATAAGTTATAAAGAAATATCTAGATTGCTAAAGAAACAAACTAATAAGGCACAAGCTGTATAGAGGGCTATAACCTGTTAAGACACTAGGAAGACCATAGGAGGTTATATTATAGGACTTTATTATTAAGTTACCAAAGTTAAGAGATCCTATTATAGGATAAGATTATAACGCGATCTTAGTGGTAGTGGATAAGCTAATAAAGTAGGGATACTTTATAGCATGCACTAAAGAGATATTAGCAGAAGATGTCGCTAGAATTTATATAAAAGAAGTATTTGTAAGATACGGAGCACTAGACAAGATTATATTAGATAGAGATCTAAGATTTATAGCAGTATTTTAGGAAGTGTTTCTGGCAGAATAAGGAGTTCGTGCAGTAACATCTATAGTATATTATCCGTAGATAGACGGACAAACGGAAAGACTAAACTAGACACAAGAGCAGTATCTAAGGCACTATATCAATTACGCACAGAATAATTGGGTATTGTTATTACTAGTTACATAGTTTGTATATAATGCAACACCACAAGAAGGAATAGGGATATTACTATTTAAGGCGAATTATAGATATAAGCCAAGAACATTGTTATCACCACGTTAAGTAAAAAAGATAAGTAGCACAGCTAAGCAAAGAATAGAGATATTAGTGAATCTTTATACAGACCTTAAAGAAACAGCTAAACTAGTATAAGAACAAATGAAAAGGTACTATAATGCTAAGAGATCTAAGGGACTAGATCTTAAGGAGGGGGATAAAGTGTGGCTACTATATAAAAACTTTAAGAGTCAACGACCAAGTAAGAAATTGGACTATATTAGACTAGGACCTTTTAAAGTTAAGTAAAGAATTTTATTGGTTATGTATAAGTTAAACCTACCAGCTAAAATGAAAATCTACCCTATATAACATGTTACAATACTAGAGCCAGTATATAGGAATGTTAAGCTACTAGTCTATAAGGCAGACACGTATAGAGGATAAGAGGAAAATAAATAGTAAGTTTTAAAGATTATTAGTTATAAGGATGTAGATAACAAAATGTGGTATAAAGTAAAGTGGATAGGCTATAGTGAGACTACCTAGGAACCACTAAGCAACTTAAAGAACGCTATGGGAAAGGTACGGGAGTATTAGAAGAAAGTAGGTCAGGCAATATTAACAAAGAAGGATTACCAAAGAATGAGTCACCTAAGGGGGACCTAAGAGGAGCAATTGCTGAGCTACTTGGAGTTGTTTCCCTTGTAGGAGGAGAGCCAGTCCTTTTATTACCCAGCTTAGATAAACCCTGTTAAATAAGTTTCCACTCCTTAGAACGGACCTTTTTATATACTTTCTTAAGACAAAGAAGACGGTCAGAGGCTAATAGACGGGCTTTAAGGGCACGCTGTTAAGCAGCTGCAGCCTCTTACTCCGCTTTTTGTAAATAATAAAGCTTATCTAAGGCGCTTAAGAGCTTACTGTTAAGCTTTATAGTGGCAGATTAAACACAAGACCCTATAATAGGTTACTTAGGGAACTAGAAGACTGTTAAGAGTTATAAAACGCGTACACTTAGCGTTAGAAATAGAGCGAACATCGTAGGATAATTAAACATTTGCTTTAGTGCACTCTAAGCAAGATAAGGGTTGTTAAGATAAGGGACTTGCTATCGCAATACATACTAACCCCGCTTTCGCACAACAAGAACATAGAGACAACATTATCTTACCAAGCGACAGTATAGCAGCCATAGTGCGAGCATGACGTTGCGCTTGTAAAGAAGAAGAAGCTTTAGGTATAATAAGTAAGGATATTAACCAGACTAATTAAACGGACATTATACCTCTAGTGGATAACTTGGAGATGTTAGGAATTTTTAAGGATGAAGATAAAGAGAAGGGAGATAGTGTTACGGACGCTTTAAGTACAATATTATAACTACTTAGGGAAGAGTTATAGGAAGCTAGTTGGTTAATATAGGTACAGTCCAGGATGGATCTAGTGGAACTATATAACGAGGAATGGTAAGCGAGTTATATAATATTATACGCAGTGTACAGAGTATACGCAGTGTACGCTATATATAACACGTATAATACGTACCTCACGTATAAGAGAGGATTTCTTAGGAGTATGGTTGTGTATTTAAAGGACCTCAGTCCCTACCGTAGATAGTTCTCTCCTTGTAGTGAATTTCAGAATACAATTAGAGTTAATCTGTTAGGCAACCACTCCACCAGTTGTTATTATGTTGTTGTTTTGTTCTTATCTATATACCTAGCCCAATAACAGGACCTACCGTAGTTCCTGCTACAAGGTTCCGTTATAACGGACGCTTAATTAGGTTAGCCATTAACCTATAGGCTCCGCAGTAGGCTCTATAGTAGGTATAGGATGTTTAACTAGGGGATAATTAAGTTTTAAGGTAAGAAAGGGAACGTAGGTAACGCAGGTAACGCATAAAAGATTTCTATTTATCTACTTAATTATAGTATTTCCTAAAGCTCCTTTCTCATTTACTATCTTAATTATAACGCGTTAAATCGCAACGACCTACTATAAAGCTATTAGTTTAGCTTACTGCCTATTACTAAGCTAATAACGATTTTCTATACCCGGTATGGAAAATCCTAATTAATCCATTTAGTAATTAAGCCAGTAGAACTCTATACCGCCTCTAAAATTTAATAATACGCTAGCTATATAATAACACGGCACCAAAAGCCTTAATTAATTGCATAGATATAAAGCCAATTATATAATATAAAGTTAGACGCAAAGCTAAATATAAAGCCTTAATTAAACAACTACACAGAAGCCTTAGTTAATTAAATAACTATATAGAAGCTACGGTTAGTTAAAGAGTTAAATTAAGCCTAAGCCTTAATACTAGCACGTTACCGTCACTAAAGCAAATTAATTAAATATTATTAGATTAGAGCTTTTATCTAAGCCGACCTTATTCCTTATTTAAACAATAAATAATTATAGCACGACTATTACTACTATCTAAATTTAGTACTACGCTAGCTATATAATAAGAACAGGCACTATAGAAAGGAAAGAAGTTATATAAGATAATAGCAGAATATTAGAAAACAAATACTGCGGAAATGGTAAAGTAGTAAATAAAGGGGCACTATAAGAGATCGTATATAGGGCATAGCTAACTATAATAAGCCTAAACTATCCTTATATAACTAAAGAAGGAACTAAGCCGTATCTAGCTAGGCTAGTAAAGGACCTTATTAAGAAGAATAGAAAGAATAGAAATTAGATATATAGGAGCCAGCACTTCTACTTAGAGATCGTCTTAATAAAAAAACTATATTATAGATATAAGGGTAAGAGATCTATAATAGAGGTAGTTATAATAACCAAGAAGCTGCTACCAGATAACTTTAAAAATGTTAAGAATAACTTAGGTAAAGTGTAAATCCAGCAGGATAATAACAAAGAGACTAAAAGCAAAAGGCAATTTTAAGAAAGGGTCTTAAGATAGAATAAGATTAAGGCCTATAGCAGCAGCCGTAAAAGCCTAAGGATGCGCCAAAAAAACTAAGAGTAAAAACGGTTTAGAAAGGGAAGAAAGTAGCTATTAAGGACGTTCTAGAAAAGCACTAGGCCTATAGTAATTTAGAGAAAGCTATCGTTAGTGCTTATAAAGAAGGGAGTCTTAAAATAGGTCACTAAATTAGACGTCTGGTAAATACTAAGGGCCTTAATTAACTATATAGATACAAAGCTTTAACTAAACAACTATATAGCCAAAGTTCTAATTAACTACCCGCAGATATAGAGTCTTAATTATATATATAGCGGAAAACACCTTAAGTTAAGCCAGAGCCTTAGTTAAATCTTAATTAATCGGACGCCGCCTCTATAGTTAAGTTAAATTAACTATAGTTTTTAACCAAGCCAACCTAATACCCTATTTAAACGTTAGTTAATTATACATTATTATGGTTAAATTAAATTAGTTGCCGTCGCTGTTAGATATCTTTAATTAGTAGTTAAAGATTCTATAATAGTAGATAGATAGGCACAAGGCCTAACTAGAAAATTAATGTACGGCTAATAGAACACCAAAAATACGGCTAGTTAGCGTCTTAGAGCCTCTATAAGAGCCTCTCCCTTTAACCCCTTTAGTTAATTAATTACCGCCCATTTTAATACTTATAGAAGTTAACTAAAATAATCTTTCCTATAGATATAGATACGGAGCTTTATATAGAGTTTTATACGGAGTTATATATAGAGTCTATAGATATAGAGTATATAGGTATAGAGCCTTAATTAGACAATAGTATAACAGCTTAACTAGACGCCTATATATATAAAGCCTTAATTAAACGGTTGGTACGGAGCCTTAACCAATTACACGTCTATATAAAAGTATTAATTAGTTATATATACAGTAGAAGACACCTTAAGTTAAGCTAAGGCCTTATTAAATCTTAATTAGTTAAACGCCGTTTTCGCGTTTAAGTTAAAATACTTAGAGCTTTTAACCGAACTAACTTTCTACCTTAATTAAATAACCGAACAATTAGTTATAGCACGTTATCGCTAACTAATTAGATAGTTTTCGGCTAGCAGTTAAGGTAGGTATATATATACGCATATAGATATAGACGTATAATATATAATATAAAGCTATTAATATATAGCTAGATATATAGCTAGACGCAGAGCTAGATATAGAGTTTTAATATTAAACGATTAACTAAATAATTAAACTAAGCCAGAGCCTCTACTACTTTGGTTAACTGCCTTACCACTACTACCGCTACTACTACTATTCCGTCTAGCTATTTCGTCCCTATTATCTTAACTAACTATTTCGTCTCTATTATTCTATCTTATTATACTAGATCTATACCGTTACAAGATTTACTAAATAACTATTTTAACTAACCTGCTCTAGGCCTAATGCTATTTTAACTATTCTACTATTGCTCTCCTAACCGCTATACTCTACTATTTTAATTGCCCCGCTACCGCTATTTCCACTAGCTACTACTAATAAACCGCCATTAACTAAATACCATTAACCGTTCTATCGTTACTGCTACTACTACTACTATTATTCTAACCATTCCGACTACTATCCTAACCATTCTATCCTGCTATTTTAATTATTCTACTACTGCTATTCTAACTAATTGCCACTAACCGACTACTATTAACTATTTACCGCTACCAAGATTTCTGTTACTAAAAGTTCTGCTACTAGATATCCTACTACTTACTAACTATTACTAAGTTCTTCTACTAACTATTCTACTTTATTTTACCGCGCTAACTATCTACTTTTATTACTATTTCTACTACCATTACTATTAATACTATTACTACTACTACTGCTCTTACTACTATTACTACTGCCGTTATTATTTCTAGTTTACTACTATCCTAGTTACTAGGTCGGATCTTAGCTATAAATAATGTAAGAATACTATAGAATATTTCTATAGGAGGGCTAAGGATAAGGTTACCTATATTCTTTTAGGGATATGCTTTCCTTTATCTATTCTACTTTTGCTATACATTTATTTTGCTATTTCTTCTATAGTATAGAAAATTAGGGGACAACGTTCTTAGTAGGGGGGCATATAGTAGTATAGATTAGACGTCACCTACTATCTTAGCATTTTCCTATATATTTATAAAGCCTTCGGCTTCCCTCCTTAGAGATTACAACCCTATTAGTTTACGGAATATATTCTTTTCTTTCTTTCTTCCTAATTACAACTGATTGACCAACCGACCAATAGATAGATATATAGACAGACCAACTATACCGTAACTTCCTATCTAACAGACATCGTACCCTTCCATAGTAGTGCCTTTTTATTCTTATTTATACTAGTTTAGCTATTTTCATAAGGTTTTTATAAAGATTTATTAGATTCTCTATCCTTTTTTTAGCTGTGCTACTAATTTTCTTTACTTAACGTGGCGATAATAATATTCCTAGCTCGTACCCATAATTCGCCTTAAATAGTAATGTTCCTATTCCTTCTTATAGTATTATATTATATGCGAATTATATAACCAGTAATAACAATACCAATTATTTTGCGCATAATTAATATAATATCTTAGATACTGTTCTAGCGTTTAGTTTAATCTTTCTATTTAACCGTCTATTTATAGGTAATATACTATTAACATTGCTACGCGAACCCCTTATTCCGCTAAAAATACTTCCTAAAATACTACTACGAATCTTAGATCTCTATCCAATATAATCTTTATTAGTTCTCTATGCCTTATAAACACTTCTTTAATATAGATTTTAGCTATATCTTCCGCTAAAATTTCCTCTATATATGCTATAAAGTAGCCCTACTTAGTTAACTTATCTACTATTATAAGGATTGCGTTATGCTCTTATTTAGTAATAGGGTCCGTTAACTTTAGTAACTTTATAATAAAGTCCCATAATATAACCTCCTATAATCTCTCTAGTATTTTAATATGTTATAGCCCTCCATACGGCTTATGCCTTATTAATTTGTTCCTTTAGCAATATAAACACTCCTTTATAGTTTATCTTGCTAATCCCTAGATTCTATTAATAATATACTCCTCTTAAAGTCTTAACACTAAGCCCATAGCTCCGTTATGTTCTTAAGTTACTTCCCTATAAAATTCTTTAATAAACTCTTTTATAATGCTTTTTAGGATATACATTACCTCCCTATTAGCGTAGTCTTCATAGTTTAGATCTTCTAGCTATTCTTCTAGAATCCTTTATACCTAAAAGCTTTCTAGTATCTCGTAGACTCTTTCTAATTCTTCCTTAATTATAGCCGCTAGTTTTAGATAATTATACCTAATTAATCTATTTTTGTCTTTCTTTAATATAGCGCCTAATAGTTTCTTATTGTTCTATAGTTCCGCCTTTCTACTAAGTGCGTCCGCTCTTACGTTTTTAGTATCCTTAATATACTAAATTTTAAAATAGTATTCTATAAGCATCTCTGCCTATCTAACCTATCTGTAATTATGTTCTTTTATTATTAGGGACCCTATTAGGTTCTTATAATCCATTCTAGCCATAAATAGTTTTTCTATATCTTATAAAAATGCTCTCTACTTCTTAAGTGCTATAATTATACCTAACAATTCCTCATTATAGATGTTATAGTTTAACTCTAGTAGTGTTATCTTTTAACTATAGTATGCTACTAGGTGCTATATATCCTAATACTTCTATAGCAAGCATAATCCTAGCGCAAAGTCTAATATATCTATTTCTATAACCGTCTCTAACTTTAGTTAGTAGATTTTAAGAATTAGATTCTAGGTAAACAACTCTTTAAGTTCTTAGAACAACTTTCTCTACTTATTACCCTATATCTATAGTTCCTCCTTCTTCATAAGCCTCGTAAATAGCTTAATATTCTTTAACCATTATATAATAAACCTCCTATAGTAGTTGCAAAATCTTAAAAACGATCTTAGCTATATAATATTCTCCAGTTTTTAATGGTTTACTATAGCTTTAACTTTCTTTAGATTTATGCTAATTCTACCTAGCTTAATAATAAATTTAACGAAATTGGTCTTTCTTATAAAGAACTCGCATTTCTTAATTGTTGCTGGCATCTTTTCTTCTTATAGTCTCTTTAAGACCTATTTAACGTGCTCTCTATATTCTTCCTTACTTGCTAAGTATATAATAATATTGTTAAGGTATACTATAATAAACTTATTAAGGTATTCTCCTAATACACTATTAATTCTTTTTTAAAACGTTACTAGTACATTTATAAGTCCAAACTATATTACTAATGGCTTATATAGCCCTTCCTTTAACCTAAAGGCTACCTTCTATTTATCGCCTTCTTTAATCCTAATCTAATAGTATGCCTATCTTAGATCTATCTTTATAAAGATTTTTATGTTACTAATCCTATTCTAGATTTCGCTAATTAAGGGTAAAAGATATCTATCCATTCTGGTAATGCTATTTAACGACTTATAGTTAATATATATCCTAAGTTTTCTATTTTTCTTAGGTATAAACAATACTGGATATCCCGCTAATAACTATAATAGTTAAATATATCCCTTTTACAAGTTCTTCTAGATAAACTCTTTAAGTGCCACTAACTTAGTTTTAGTAAGCTTATAGATTAAAAAGAACTTTAGACTGGTTTCTGGTTCTAACTCTATTTTATAGTCTTATACCATATATTCTAATAGCTTTTTACTTTATAGACTCTATAGTTTTTTGCGATACTTATAGTATCTCTTTAGTATATAACATAAGCTTTACTTAATCTCTTTATAGGTCGCTCCAACTTAATACTCTACTATCTTAATTTATTATTATATCTTATATTATTAAGTATTCTTAATATTAACCTAACCTATAATCCAATCGATCTTTAGGTTATATTTCTATAACTAAGGTATTTCTAGTATCGCCTTATCTTGTCCCAATAGTAAGATATTAAAAGATATTTCGATCTGTTTTCCTTTAATGGTTATTTGTATAGGTTCTATTTTAAGATTAATAATACCTCCTCTACAGGCTATTAGATCTTCTAAAATTATTATTAACGGGTATAGGTGCCTTTTTACCTATATAGTAATCCCATTTATTTCACTATTACTAGTAATATATAGTTCCTTATTACTCTACTATCTACTAGCGCTTTAAACTTTTAATCTCACCATTTAACTTATAAATTTAGGTGTCGTCCTTAAGTTCCTTTAAGGGTTTAAGGCTCTACTATTAGCTCCCTTTAGTCCTATAGGCCTCTTCTTTTCCTAACTATACTTGGTCCCCTTTAAGCTAATACTTAGTTTACTTCTTTTCTTTAATATGCCATAGATACGTATTCTCTAGGTATTCTTCCATAAGGAACTTTCCTTATTAAAGTATTAAGTTATTTAACTCCTAAATTTCTACTAAATACCAGATATATATATACTTAGCATTTCTAAACCTTCTTTTATCTAGTGCCCAATATATCCTTATTAGGTATTTATAGTTCTTTTCTTTTAGTACTTTATATATACTGCATATATTATCCATATATACGATCTATACTAACGTATAATATACTAGGTGCTTTAGGTTAACTTACGGTTTGTCTTTATCCTTAAGTTTAAACCTTTAACGCGTTAATCTAAGTATTACCGTTTCTTTTTTTTTATCTATTATATTATACCATATACAATACTGCGCATGCAGCCTCTAGGGTATAGCGCTATAGTTCTATATATATGAATCCTTTCTAGGCAGCTTAATATATACTAAGCTCGGACCCCTAGAACTCGGCCACCTTCTAAAGTCGGCCACGTAACCAAAATCAACCTACTAATTTGTCAACTTATTTTCTCTACAACGCATCGATTAATATAGACCAAAATAAGTAGAACTTATAAATAGCTATCATAGATTTCAAATCTGGTGTTTATAAGTATGCGCGAAAAGCTATGCTTGCATAAGGTGTCTCTTTGTTAATTTAAGCGATTAATTAAGTGGTAGCCTTCTAGGGCAATTTATACACTAATATAAATAGCTATTAACTCCTACACAGGGGGCCTTGCTTATTAATTGGGTACTTAAATAGGATTTATAAAGATTTATTCCTATATATATATAATTATAGAAGAATAGTAATCTAAATCTTTAATTAAAATAGAGATATATAACCCCTAAGTGAAATATGGGTAATTAGCTATTTTAAATAAAATTTATATAAAAAAATTATTTCCCTAGTTAGTAGAAAGCATGGAAATTAATAGGGCATAACTAAAGTAAATTTAAAAATTCTATAACCTTTATAAAAAGGTATAAAGAAAGATTAATATATAAGTAGAAAATACCTAATATATAAGTGAATTTAAAGTTATATTAAGGGTATATATAAACTAAATCACTGTTGGAGATACCTTTAAAAAGAAGACATTTATATAGCTACTAAATAATTATAAATAGGTATTTATTATAGAGAAAATATCTGGTCTTAATTAATTAATTAAACTTCTTATAAATTTTAAAGGAAAACACTTTCAATTAATATAATTCCATTAAGAAAAACACCCTATTAAGTATATATAATATTAAAAAAATAGGTAAAAAATAAATATTATTATATTTAACTAATTTACTAATATTTTCTTATTTAAAACTAAATTTTTTAGTAATAAAGCTTAATTGTTATTTTTAATAGCTATATAAGCCACTATATAATTAGGTTTTTATTAAAATACATATAATATAATATGTGACTTATGTTTCTATAGCTTTATTTAATATAATAACTCTTAAATCTATTATATTTCTCCCCTATAAAATTAAAATATTAAGACTAAATTATAGAGCTTATATTTCTTAATAATATAACCTTTGTGATGGTGCTAGAGCGCGTCACCTGCTACTTTCTGGGCATTCTGCCAAATTCTGCCATATTCTGCCGACACTACTTATAGAGCTGACTAATTAGGATTTTCCATGCCTGGTATAGAAAATTGCTATTAGCTTGCTTACTACTAGTGCCTTGGCAACCCCTTTGTATCTTGCCAGTCTCTAATAGACTTCTTCTTCTCCTTAGCTTAGTATTCTTGTATAGTAGCAATCTACAAGCTTTGGTTTAGAAGCATTTATATAAGCCTGTTATATTATACTAAGCTCTCCCTATATTACCTGGGAAGGCCTTAATAATATCCCACCCTAAAAGAATACCTTTGTTTACAATGACACGTTAACGCGTTATACTCAGATATTAAAAAAACTTATACTATTACGCCTAAGAAGGCCCTGACAATATCCTATTTTATAGGCCAGACTATACTTAACCTACACCCCTAAAAGAACCCTGGAATTAAAACCGAATTATATAATTTTAATAAACCTTAGGAAGTTAATAATGGCACTTAAAGCGAGCTTATCTAAAAGACCTGCCTCTACCTAAGAGGAATATAAGATCTAGTTAGGATTAGAAATTAAAGACAATAATAATATTATAGATGTATATAGGCAGATTTGTGCCCTTGCAGCAAATTAGAAGGTTAATTGTCTTTAAGCCTAAAGTATATAAGAGACTCTAAAGGAGATCTTGGAAAGCCTTACTGCCTTATAAAATAGCCTAGCCTCCCCTTTATAAAGCCTTAGTTAACCCATTTACTTAACTAAATATAATATACCAGAGAGTATAGATATAATAATAAAATAATTAAAGTCTGTTAAGCTCCCTAACCCCCTACTATTATTAGACGGCATAGACCTAACCTTTAAGAACTGGAGAATCTAGGTATAAGGAAAGCTTTATATTAACTACAACTATTTTCCCTCTAAAGAAGCTAAAATGCTCTACCTCTTTAGTTAAACCATTGGGGACGCCTAGTAACACCTCTAGGCCAAGTTTAAGGATAAGTTACCTGTTTAGTTTATATCTATTAATAAGATAATATAGTATCTGGCTGCTATCTATATTAATCTAAATAAAGTATAGGATGCCTGTTATAACTATAATCGCCTAATAATAAAACTGAACTAATTCTTTACTAAGTTCTAGATTTAATTCTTATACTTAGTAGGTAAAGGCTAGGTTCCCCTAGAGAACTATTATTTAGACCTATATAACAAGCTAACGGTCTAACTATAAGAGAAGATTATAGTAGCCTTAGACGACTTACTAACCTACTAAAAATTTGCAGCCTAATATTTGTTATTAGATTTAGAACTAAAATAAATTAATACTCGTTCTAACTAACTAAAGAAGTCCTATAGTGACTAGAACCTATCTACTACGCCAATAGGAGCTGGCGCTGGAAGATAAACTATAATCGCCCTTATATTAAAAGTGGTTATAACTGCCTACCCGCAAGCCTTGCCTAACCCGCTATATACTACACTCTTAGCTAATGCTTATTATAATACCCTAATTAACCCTGCCACGGTTACATACTTTAATTATAGAAAGGATGGCTACTTTACCTTATCCTGCCCAGAGCTAAAGGATATAAGTAATATTAAGGAGATAGAGGAAGAAGAAATGTCTGATAAATTAGGAAAAGAAGAACCCTAGGGAAAAACTCCCCCCTAGGGTACCCTATTAATCTAAGTTAGTTAATAGGTGGAAAACACTTTATAGTTTTATATATAGTATCTTAAAATAGATATAGAGTTAATATAACTGCCCTTATTAATACTAAAGCAAATAACTTTGCCTTTATAAATACTGCTTATATAAATAATGTTGCTAAGTTCTTAAATGTAAATGCTACCCAACTAGAGAAGCCTATTTAAGTAAAAGGCTATAATAGCTAAGCCGGTAAGCCGGTTACCTATGTCTTAAAGCTATATATTACTATTAATAGACGGCGCTAATTTAGTATCTCCTTTTATATCCTAGACCTATGGTTATATAATATAATCCTTAGCTGAAAATAGATGTCCTACTTTAATATTTAGCTAAATGTTTAACAAAGACAGTTTGTCTAGCTGGAGAATAGACCAAAGTTACCCTCTTTTATTAGAGAAATATATACTGACCGTAAGATATTAGCTGTAAAGACTAACCCTATCTACTAGTAGAATGTTAGGGACTGCAACCTAGCCTTTGCTTAAGAAGATGCCCGCCGTAAGGCCGGTAGGAACTCTATACTGATAAGGATACTCCCCCAAAGGACTGCTGTTAAGGAGGACTCTACTTATAGAAGTAGAACGGACAGTAATATAGATGACTTCTAAATTGCGGAGATCCGGCTAATAGGGAAGAGGATGTACTAATAGGATGTAGAGGACAACCTTTAAAAGATGCAATAAGAGCTAAGAGGAGTAAAGACAATACTAATACGCTAAAGGCCCCCACGGCCGCGGACACCCCTATTATTATATAACCCCCCTATAGTAGACATCGCAGTAATTAGCGCTATAGGTTTCCACTTTAATATATATTAAAAGGATAATAAGGTCTTTATAACTAGCTTATATAAAATTAACCAGATTATTAATAAGAAGGAAGAAGGGCTAGTAGAGAAAACTAATAAGGAGCTAGTTAAGCGCCTCCTCCCTATATACCTCTTAAACTATAGAGACGCGTTCTTAAAAGCAGCCTTGGATATACTGCCCCCCTACTAAACCTATAATTATA
>Ga0307507_10001102_pt1 | contig 59989 bp, 28 predicted proteins | sample 7_EM_MG_FD_207223 | JGI IMG/M metagenome (GOLD analysis project Ga0307507, IMG submission 207223) | Populus trichocarpa ectomycorrhiza microbial communities from riparian zone in the Pacific Northwest, United States - 7_EM | ecosystem: Host-associated > Plants > Roots > Unclassified | place... | reverse complement strand
CCCCTTACTTCTAGACAACAATAACTACCAACTTCAACACCGCATACGTATCGCAATACAGTGATATTCGTGCACGTTGATAAAGCGAGTATACTGACACTGATCAGTAGACGTACAGATTAGGAAATACGCAATAAGCTAGAGCTTAAGAACCGTACTAGAAACAGTACACAGATCGCCTAGCCTTGTCTATTCCAGTTAAAGAAGAAAGCTATATTACCCTCAAAGCTTAAGACCACGTATCAGCTTAACTGCTGACGCGTCAGATCGCCTAGAGAATTATATCTTTATTTAGAGAAGATTGCGACCTCCCTTAAGCTTGAGAGAATTTGTACTGGCCTTACAGCCAATACAATAGATCGCTAAGAGAATAGTAATCTTGCTAAGAACTTTATAGGCCCGACGGCTGTAAAGGACGTATATACCTAAAACACCCTTACCTCGACACCCTTACCTTGACACCCTTACCTTAACGACCTTAACCTTAACCTTGACCTTGACCTTAACCTTGAACTAAACATACACAAGGACTAGTACACTGCTTTACACAATAAGATAGATCCTAAATGGAAGGAGAGAATCGCCAGACATGGTTACGGGATTAATATAGCAACTGCCTTAGAGGAAGACCTGGAAGAATATGTGGAAACGAAAATCTATAAGTATACATATAAGAACTTTACGGATTATATACTACGGTCGCTATTCCAAGAAGAATTTAAAGGCTTTACTATTAAGGACTTTAGAAAGATACGCTCTGTTACTAAAGCAAAGCTCCATACTTACCTACTCTAAAGAGGAGTATATGTCGCTATACACAGCAATAGATACCCACTTTATAAGGTTCTACATAATGTCCTTATAGAAGAGGAACCTCACGAATAGATAGATAAGGAAATTATAGGAGCTCTTAAGGAAGTCAGCCCTATAATTACAGTGGCACTACGAGAACAACTTAACTTAATATAAACAGCTCTAATATTAAATCAAGCTATAACCCCGTCATTTATAGCCTCTTTAGTTCCTATAACCCCCCCCCCCCCACAGCCTACTACCTTCCCACACGGTACCGACGCCTGTAAACCATCAACTACCTCCACTACCTCCAACGCCTGCAATTCAGCCTATAGCTATAGCTACAACACCTGGAACGTAAATACCTACCCCTACAACACCCTAACTAGCTGTTGCATCTATACCCTAGCAAACTGCACCAACCGCCACTTAACAGCAAGCTGCACCTACCTCTACCTAGGATTAACTACTTACCCTCCTTACTCAACTCCTACAGACGCAGAACCAGCAATTATTGCCTACGGCAACTACCTCTACCCTCCCTCTAGTAACCGCTCCTACTTCACCTGGTGCTCCTTCTGCCCAGTACCTCTACCCTAGTACTGCTAATACCAACCCTACTATGCACCTGCCTATATACAGCAAAGAGGCAGCTACTATCGCCAAGATCTACACAGACGACCAGAAGTACAATAGAGTAAATAATAGCTTTAACTTTAAGTTAACTATCTTCTATAATATCTGCAAGAGAGCTGGTCTACCTCCTAAAGGCTATATAACTGCATTCCCAACTATACTAAAGGGACTTGCTCAGGATCACTACTATAATAGCAGCCTTTTAACTAGATTATTCACTAAGGCATACAACCACATACATCACTTCTTTAAAGGACTAGAGTACTATCAGAGAAACCTTACTAAATAGAACGCCACCGACTTCTAAGGAATTATTAATGAGAACCCTAATAAGCAAATCTATTAGAGTTTCCAACTACTCCTTAATAAGCTCTTAAAACATTGCCATAGATTACACCTAGAATTTCATACAGACCTCTTCCTTATAAATAAGCTAGTTACCGCTTGCCAAGGAGTACTAGTATGCCGTATCGCCATTTCCAACCCTTCTAAAGACCTCTCCCAGTTAATTAGCAAGCTGCAATCTTCTATAGTTATATAAGAGAAGGAACACCCTTCCCAGGCCTTAATAAGACCGTCTCAAGGAGCCTACTTTACAGATCGCATATATCGCCGTAATATCCATAACAACCATAACCGAACCCACTCCTATAGACAAAACACCGTCAGGTCCCCAAAGACCAAGTACTACGTTTGCCAAAAGGAGAGCTGCCGCTTATGGAAATATATAGAGGAGGAGCGGAACCGTTCTAGAAATAAGTACAAAAGACGTTTTAATAATAGCAAGGGCCGTAACGGTAACTTTGAAGAACGCTTTAGACAATACACTATCTACTATAAAGGAGACGACGACAATGAGTGCAATAAGACTTTTAAAGCTCTTATGCTAGACACAGACGCTAACAAAAACACTAATAATAATAACAGCGAGGAAGAACTAGAAGACCCTAACGGCTACTACCTTACATTATTTAGGACTCTTACTATAGACGAAGTAACCTCTATAAGCGTAGAACTAGCCAACAAGGCTTACGCTTACTTACTTACTACAACCTCCACGGAACCTACTACAGAAACTGACCTGTTTAACTATAACACAATAACCGCCGTTTCACGCTATACTTCCACGGTATTTATGGGAATTATAATTAATACCAGTACATTAAAGAAGTCTATGGCCGGTTACGGACAATTTTAGGCACTATAGAACGCAGACTAATTTATAAGACTTAATACCTCAACCAAAGGACAAGTTAATGTATAGTTTGGCATTAGAATTGCTACCTCCATTAGAACTACGGATGTTGTCACCCCTATAGGCAAGATACAGTTTTATATTATCCATACGGATACCCCCTTCTTGCTCTATTTAGCGGATATGGACAGACTCCAAATCTACTACAACAACCTTAGAAACGTTGTTATCACTCACACCAAAAAAGTGCTAGTAGTGCAATGGTTTGGCTACCCATTTCTCCTATAGAGCTTATTACTACAGTTATATTTATCTAAATCCTTTAACGCGAACCCCTGCTACTTAATAGATATAGAGCTATGGCGCCTACATCGCCAATTTAAACATCCCTTAGTTAAGAAATTGCAAAAGCTACTCTACTATGCTGGCCATAAAACTGACAGAATGGCCATTAAGCAACTAACCAAGTTCTGCCACTACTGTCAGAAGTTTAGCAAATCACCAAGTAGATTCCGCTTCACCCTATAAGATAACATTAATTTTAACTACAATATTATCGTCGATATTATGTACATCAGCGGATCACCCCTCCTATATGTTGTTAATAAAGGAACGCAATTCCAAGCCAGTAGATAGCTATGAGACATCAGCGCTAAATACACATAGGACGTTCTATGGATGTGCTAGATTAACACCTACCTAGGGCCACTAGACCTAATTACCCACAACACCAAAAAGAACTTTATTAGTAAGGAATTCAAGCAATACGCTACTATTATAGGAATTAGTATAAAGGGAGTACCGGTTAAAGCACATAACTCTATTAGAATAGTAGAGCGCTACTATAGTCTATTATAGCGAGCCTACCAGATTATTATAACTAAAATCCCTAACATTAATAAGGAGATAGGACTCCAAATAGCGTTTAAAGCAATTAACGATTTAGCTAGCCCTAAAGGACTAGTTCCTATACTTCTAGTCTTTAGAGCCTACCCCCAAATAGTTAAATCCAATGCACTATCCCCTACTGTCATATAACACGCTGCCGCAATTAAAAAGGCTATGGCAGAGATATAGAAGCTATAAGCTAAACAACAGATCGCCAACGCGCTAAATATGCGAAATAGACCTAATACTAATGCGATTTATAATCTCCCACTAAACTTACCTATTTTGGTCTGGAGAGAAGAAAACACTAGCTAAAGCGGCCATTAGGATAGGCCATTTACCTTACTCACCGTTAAGGGTGAAATATATACTATTAAGCTATCTAGCGGACCTACAGCCTTCCAATCTGTGGTCGTAAAACCCTACCTTTAAGCAACTAAATCGCAGGAGCAAATTGTTGGACTAAAATCGCCACCTAAACCTCTACTTGGGTCAGCCCTTTCTAAGACTATCTTAGAGAGACCTACTAAAGCTTAGCAACAACCCCCGAAACAAGGCAGAGGACGCCCTCGTAAATACCCTCTACTTATGGCCATAACTAATATCACTATCTACCTACAGAATGACAGTTAATTTAGTACCCAATTTAGCGCCTTCTAATAGAAGGAGCTTACTAGTCTACTTAAAAAGGGAGTTTTTAAGATTATAAGACTTACGGATATACTATAAGGCGTATAACTCTTTAACTCGCGATTCGTTAATAAGATTAAGAATAAGGGAACTAATAAAGCCTTTAAGAAATCCTAACTAGTTGTGTAAGCTTATAATAACTTAAAAAAGGAACTAGTTCTTACCTAATTACTAACTATTTAACAAGTTAGCTAACAACTAATTCTCTATATCGCCGCCATAAAGCTTCTATAGGCACGACTTTACCTCCGAGATATTTTATAGGCCTATATATAATCAACTACTACACTAAATTAAGAGTTCTACGTATAACCTCCACACAAGCTAATTAAGCAACTTGGGATTAACGAGGCCTCCATTCTAAAGGTTATAAAACCACTCTATAGAGTACTGGAAGCCGGTAACCACTAATTTAAGATATATTACTTATATTATATCTAATAGTTGCACATGGACTAGTCTATATACGACCCCTGCCTCCTATAGAGTAACAAACCCTTTAGTATTATAGGCCTATAAACTAATAATACTCTATTCCTAGTAGATAAGACCTTTATAAACGCAGAGCAAAACGAGCTATATAAGGCCAAGTTTATAGCTAAGGAACGGGAATAACTTACCGTCAATATACCCATTAAGTTTAATGGTGGAGTTATTTAGCTACTAACTAACAGGAGCATTACGCTTACTTAAGAACAACAATACATAAACCTTAGTACGATTAGCACCAAGCTTGCCACGAGTATAGGATTAAGAGGAGCTATAAGAACCTTAACTCTAAAGAACTAGTACATTGCTTAACATACTAGAGGTGCATATATCGCTTTAGTATGCCAGCCAGAAGCCTTATTTGATTTATCCTTTGCCGCCCAGGTAATTAACCCCAACAAGAAAGACGCAAAACAGTTAAATAAGCGTCTAAACTAGCAAATCAAGAACGCTAATAGAGGTCTTAAGTTCGTTAAGTTAGATATTAAAACCCTACAGCTACTAGTATTTATAGACGCGTTATTTACCAATAACAAGGACCTCTCTTCACAGATCGGCTACGTCCTCGTACTAGCTAATGCTACAAAGAAGGCCAATATCGTCCATTGGAGCTCAGTTAAGTGCAAAAGAGTCACTTAGAGCGTACTAGCTTCTAAACTCTACGGCACAGCCCACAGCTTTAACATCGGCGTTGCGATTAAGTCTATAGTAGATAAGATCCTACAAATCAACCTTTTATTTATGCTTTGCACTGACTTTAAGTCCTTATATAACTGTCTAGTACGACTCGGAACCACCTAAGAAAAACGCCTAATAATTAATATAATGTGCCTCCGGCAAGCCTATAAACGGAGACAGATTACAGAGGTGAAATAGATTAATAGAAAGGCCAACCCTGCTAACGCCATGACGAAGGGAAAACCCTACGCGGCTCTTTAATGGCTTATTAATACAAACCAAATCAACCTATAAGTTGTAGGATGGGTTAAACAAACGAACTTAGATTTAGCTTAGCGTTAGGTAACTAATTATAACGGTACAGACCCTGAATTTAACCAACCAATTAGGATTTTCCATGCTCGGCATAGAAAATCGCTATTGGCTCGCTTACCACTAGCGCTTTGGCGGCCCTCGCAATATGTCAACCTGCTACCCCTAACGACTCTTCTTCTTCTCTTCCTTAGCGTAGTATCTCCGTAATACAGTATTTTACAGGCTTTGGTTTAGAGACATTTATACGAGCCGTAATACAGATTATATAATTACGGACCTATAAAAGGAGCGTGGAAGCTATTACATATACGCTACAAATAGTCTAGAAGTAAACTTGACTTTAGAGTATAGATTAGCCTTCTTTTTAGAGTTGCTCTAGTGTCGGAATGTTAGTCATGTAACATGGTCACGAGACCACAAAGCAAGGCTAGCTAACCTAACCTTAGAGCAACCCCTTACTTCTAGACAACAATAACTACCAACTTCAACACCGCATACGTATCGCAATACAGTGATATTCGTGCACGTTAATAAAGCGAGTATACCAACAATAACCTTAGACGCGTGGAACTTATATTTCTTAATATTGCATTATAAGCCTGTGTTTTATAAGCGTTTAAGGACCATTCTAATGTGTTTTTAATATTTAGAAAGCAAGGACGAGTAAATTAAGATATTATTAATATACGCGGTAATAAATATATTAAGGAATTCACAAAGCGTATTATTAATATATTGCTAAAATATACTAGGACCGTTCTTTACGCTAAATGGTATTACTAGGTATTTAAAGAGTCCCTATTATATATAAAAGGCTATATACTTCTTATCTCCCTTATATATATGAATTTTATTAAAGGCAGCGATTATATTAAGCTTTATAAAGTACTATACCTTTACTAATTAGTTAAGCGTCTCTTAAATTAAGGGAATTGGATATTAGTTTTAAATTGTAATTACATTTAGAGCTTAATAATTAATATAGAATCTTAAGCCTCCTCCTAGCTTTTTAATAAATAGCATGGGTAAGGCAAATGGAGATTAACTAGGGCAAATAAATCCTTTTTCTAGATACTTATCGAGGTATTATTGCATTATAAGTAGTTTTTCTTATAATATGCCGTATAGCGGACCGAACTTTGGTGTTATGCTAGGCTTGAGTTCTATCTTAAAATTGTGCTTCTCTTAGTGTGGGGCTAGTTAGTCTATAAATCGTTTTTTAAACTCGTTAATTAGGTTATAGTACTCTTTAGGTATAAAAGGTTAAGGATTAGGATACTGTTTTGGTTCTAGTGCTTTCTTAATATCTTCTATAGTTATAGCAAAGATTTTATAATCTCGTCTTTTTGCTAATAAGATAAAAGGCGTGGCCTATATTATACGGATTTTAAGAGGGTTTAATGTAATATCTTTATATTCTTTACTATAATTAGCAGTTATAGATTTATTATATTGGCTTAAGGTTTGTGGTAAGGGTAATTTATATTATATTAAATTCAAATAGTTATATGCATGTTTATAGGGCAAATGGTTTTTTAAGCAATAACTTTAGTAGTAGGTTATATGGAACTTTAGTATTTCTTTAACCCAGCTAATTAAAGGGTTGTGTTGTTTTAGCTATCTATATCCAAGTATTATCTTATAGTGCTTTAAGGGTGTTATAAATAGGGAAATGTATTTAAGGTATTTACCTATCCGCAATTTTATAAGAGCGTAGTGCGTTATTTCGCCATATATTAAGGGTTTGCTATTAAAGCCTTATAGGCCTTAGGGCTTATTAAGTTTCTTTAAATTTAGGCATTAAGTTTTTATATAGTTTATATTAATAAAGCCTATACTAGTAGCTCTGCTGTCTATAAGGATTTATACTTTCTTCTATTTTCTAAGTATTTAAATTTTGCAGAGTATATTAAGGGAGTTGTATTGTGTATTAGCGCTAGAAGAGCCTAGACACTTATACTCTTCTACTTTTTATCTTAAGGCGTAACTTAGCCCTAGGATAATTTATTTTCTAAGTTAACTAAAAGTAAGGTGCTTTGTAATATCCAAGTATAATTTATAGCATGGGTATGATTTAAGGAATAAGTACGGCTCGAAGAATGGGTATAATTTAAGGATTGGGTATAACTTAAGGATTAAGAGGAACTACGGCGGACTTTTTTTAAAAAGGTAAGTTTAGTAATGTTTTTAAATATATCCTTTTTTACCGCATCCAAAACATTCTCTATTTGTGGCTTATATTCTTTGTTCGTTAGTTCCCAAGGGTGTATAGGATTGGGTAGCATTGAGGTCCATAGGGTTATATATAGGGCTTTTAGGTCTTGGAGAAGGATCGCGCCTTAGAGCATATACCGGTTTTAAGGAGTTTTAAACGCGAGGTATAGTTGACTTTAGAGAATAAGTCTATTTGTTATATTAAAGGTCTTCGTTGATTTGTTAACATATTATAGCAAATTTAAACAGGTTTTTTGGCAGTTCTCTACCTACTAACTAGGCTCTAATCTTATCCGAAATAGCTTATTAAAGGGTAGCGACTCTAGCAGCTTTATTCCAATCTAGTTTACTAATAAGGCCTAAAAATTCTAAAAAGAAGCTGGTAAAGTCTTAGTTCTGTTATTATAGGTTTTTAAGTTTAGTAATAGCTGTGTGTTTATGGCTGGCGTTATTATACGTTTGTTCTAGTAGAGAGATAAAGGTTTTAAAATTAATAAAAGTGCCGTTGCGGAAGAATGGATCTATAGTTTATACAGTATCCTTACTTAAATAAGATATTCTATAGCTAACCTTGCTATCCTTAGTGGGGTATCAATTATAGTTTGTTAAAAGTTTAAGACGGAGCTTAGTTATAAAGGGATGTAGGTTATTTTGGTTTCTATTAAATATTAGAGGATTAAGGAGCTTTTTGGATTTTGCAGTAGGTACTAGGTTCGCTATAGGTATAGGTTAAGCTACTATTACTAGTTTAGTATTTATATTTAACGCGTTAGGTTTAGGTACCGTTATTTTAATTTTGTTTATAGGTGTTGCTATTAGGGTCTATAACGTAAATGCCTTAACGTTGCGGAGTTCTTTGCGGAGTGCTTCTATTAATTGCTGGTGCTGGGCTTCCAGTGCAGCCTGCTACTAAGCTAAGTCGTCCATAAAGGACTGTTGCATTATAGTTAACTGTTCCCTAACTAGGGTTATAATACTCGTGGTTATTAAAAGGGATTTGGGTTTGTTTGCCATTTTAATAGTAGTTGTTTTAACGCAACGTAATATAAGGGCGCAAAGAGGCTTTGGGGAAGATTTAAAGGAATAATATAAATTCTATCTAAATCTAAGGGTATATAGCTCTTGCAGAGTACAAGACGTTGCGTAAAGAAGAGAAAGGAATATAGGAAACTTATAACTAAATATTTGTGGTCTTAGTAGTAGACGCATAGGCATAAGCCCATGTGGATTTTAATAGGTTTCGACCAAATTCTATTACGTTAGTGGAATTTGGTAGAGACTGGTGGAAATTAATTAAGTTAGCGGAATTTGGCAGAATTTGGCAGAATTTAATTAAAGCGTTGGAATTTATCTATCGAGTGTTTCACCGAGACATTCCTACTGTAACTGGGCTAGTCCCATTACAACTAGACACTAAAATAGTATCTAAGGCATTATGTTAATTATATATAGAACAATTAGGTATTATTATTACCAGTTATATAGTTTATATATAATGCAACACTATAAAAAAAAAATGGGAATATTACTATTTGAAGCGAATTACGGATACGAGCTAAGATTATTGTTATTGCTACGTTAAGTAAAGAAAATAAGTAGTATAGCTAAAGAAAGAATGGAGACTTTAATAAACCTTTATATAGACCTTAAAGAAACAGCTAAACTAGTACAAGAACGAATAAAAAGGTACTATAATGCTAAGAGATCTAAGGGACTAGATCTTAAGGAGGGAGATAAAGTATAGCTACTATATAAAAATTTCAAGAGTCGACGACTAAGTAAAAAGTTAGACTACGTCAGACTAGGGCCTTTTGGAGTTAGGTAGAGAATTTTATTAGTTATATATAAGTTAAACCTACCAGCTAGAATAAAAATCTACCCTATATAGCACGTTGTAATGCTAAAGCTAGCATAAGGAGACGTTAAACCACTAGTTTATAAGGCAGATATATATAGAGGGCAAGAGGAAGATAAATGGCAAGTTTTGAAGATTATTAGTTATAAGGATGTAGATAATAAAATATAGTATAAAGTAAAGTAGATAGGCTATAACAAGACTACCTAGGAACTACTAAGCAACCTAGAGAACGCTATAGGAAAGGTATAGGAGTACTAGAAGAAAGCAGGTTAGGGAGTATAAAAAAGAGATTGCTAAAGGATGAGTTAACTAAGGGGGACCTAAGAGGAGCAACTACTAAGTTATTTAGAGTTGTTTTCTTCTCTAGAGACTCTAACCTCTTGTTACCTAGCTTAGACAGACCTTGTTAAATAAGTTTCCACTCCTTAAAACAGACCTTCTTATAAACTTTCTTAAGACAAAGCAGCCGCGCAGATGCTATAATATGAGCATCTAGGGCCTTCTGCTCCGCATCCTAAGACCACTTAAGCTTAGCTAGGGCCTACGCTAGGTTACTATTAAGCTTCGCAGCGGCAGATTGAATATAAGACCCTACAATAAGTTACTTAGGGAACTTAAAGACTGTTAAGAGTTATAGGACGCGCATACTTAGCGTTAGAGGTAGAGCAAACGTCGTAGGACGATTAAACATTTACTTTAATGCACTCTAAATAGGAAGAGGGTTGTTAAGACAAAGGACTTGCCAGCGTAATATAGACTAGCCCCTCTTTTACACAACAAGAATATAGAGACGGCATAATCTTACTAAGTAATAGTATGGCAGCCACAGTATAAGTATATTATTGCGCGTATAAAGAAGAAGAAGCTTTAGGTATAATAAGTAAGGATATTAACTAGGTTAATTAGACGGACATTACACCTCTAGTAAATAACTTAGAGATATTAGGAATCTTTAAGGATAAAGATAAAGAGGAGGGGGATAGTGTTACGGATAGCTTAAGTATAATATTATAACTACTTAGGGAAGAGTCGGCGGAAGCTAGTTAGTTAATATAGGCACGGTCTAGGATAGATCCGGTGGAACTATATAACGAGGAATAGTAACTAAGGTTATATGGTGTGCTACGTGGTAAATAAGAGAAACGAGAGGAACTTATATACCTTATATATAACACGTACCTCACGTATAAGAGAGGATTTCTTAGGCATATGGTTGTGTATTTAAAGGACCTCAGTCCCTACCGTAGATAGTTCTCTCCTTATAGTAAATCTTAAAATATAATTAGAGTTAATCTGTTGGGCAACCACTCCACCAGTTATTATTATGTTATTGAATTGTTCTTACCTATATACCCATCCTAATAACAGGACCTACCGTAGTTACTGCTACAAGGTTCCGTTACACTTATATTCCCTCTATAAGTGTTTAGTTAAGCTTAGTACCATAAAGAAAAAGCGCCTTATAATTAATATTATGGTACTTTAGCAATCCTACAAACGGCGAGAACTCTTTAAGATTTAATAGATTAATAGCTAAGGCAACCTAGTAGATATAATAATAAAGGCAAACCTAAATAAGGCTCTAGAAACGTTTGTTAATACAAACACTCTATATATATGGGTTAAAGGTTAGGTTAAAAGGGAGTAGGAGCACAATAATCTATAGACCCTAATTCCAACTAGCTAATTAGGATTTTCCATCCCCGGGATAGAAAATCGCTATTAGCTCGCTTATAACTAGCGCCTTAGCCTAATAGGACGTCTACCTATAACTCCTAAGCAAGAAAGCACCACGTGCTAAAAGGCAAATTTTGGGACAGCGAGACTTATATTGCAATGGCAATAGTAAGTAAGGGGGATTTATATTTATTACGCTAGTTAAGCAATATTTGTATATAAATAGCAGCCATAAAAGAAGAGTTGCCAGTGTCGGGAATAAGGCAAGCGGTCGTTACGTGTCGCCGCGGCACTAGCGTGGCGAGGAGTCTTAGGCTCCTCGCCCTTCCTTATTCCAAGAATATAAGCCTATTAACCAACGTCACTGTATCTACTTAAGTAGTACTAGTGAGTTACCCTGTGTAACCTATACTAACTAACAGCTTTAGCAATATTAAAATATAGGTATATACTCTAATATGGATTTCCCGTAAAAGATAAGCGGATATTATCTTAGTAAATATATAAACCAGCCTTATTCTAGGAAGCTCTTTAATCTTTACCTTCTACTTTACACTAATTGCATTAAGTAGTAAGATAATAATTGCTACTAAGGCCTAAAGAAGACATAGCATTACTTATATTATTATACTCTTGCTAAATAAGGTTCTTATAACAAGTATTATATCTTTTTCCTTAAACAGCAACCACCTAAGGGCTTTAAGCTGCTCCATACATCTATAATATAGATATAAAAAAGTAATAGCCTTATTAACCTTGCTTAGCTACTAGGCCTTACTCTCTCTATAAAATAAGAAGCTAATCTTAAAGGTCCTATAGTTATTGCTCCTAGTCTGTTCTATAACTCCTCTAAGTCTAATTATCCAACACCTAATACGGCCGCGGCTGTTTTAGTACCTTATTTAACTTCTTCCCTCTCCACCTGGCGGGTTTTAGTAGTAGCATATAATAGATTTACCTGGATATCCGTAACTTGGTAGTTAGCGCGCGATAAGGTTTTAGTAGGTTTTATATACTATAACGCGGACGCTATATATCCGCTAGGCTATAATGGGTTCTTTAGGGTAACTACTATAGATCTATATGGTTTTTATATATATTAGCTAGCGTTTAATGAAGTTATATATAGTTACGGAATTTCTAATAACGCGTTTTTTTTTTTAATAAAAAATGATTATAAGAGCTAAAAATACCTAAGTAATAAAAATAATATATTCTAAAAGCCTAGGTTCTATTATATAATTAATTAACTTTAGAAAGTAATATAAAATATTAGTGTTAAATTATTTTAATATCCGCAACCTCCGCAACGCGGATATTGTTAGAACGCATAAGAAACCTTGGAAATCCGGCTTAGACGTGATTCCAGTGGTTTCGCACAAACGTAGTTAGTCCTCTTGCGGACCGATTAAAAATCCGAACCACTAGAATCACGTCTGAGCTTGCTAAGGTAATAGAAGCCTTATCTCTGCTTAAATTTTTTCTTTCTACGAGGCTATCAGCTCAACGACAGCAACGATCATTTCATTTCATTCTTTCACTCTGTGACAACCGCCTCCGGTTTTGTCAGTGTCTTACATCATGCCTGGGTACTTTGGTGTCCAGCTTTCTCTGGAGCTTTCCAACATTCTGCTACTCCGAAATTTGGCTCAAGCCAGCTATAACAAGATCTTAAACCTTGCACGAGATCTTCGAAACTCTGGATCAGATATCGTCGTTGAAGAAGATCTAGCTCAAATCTTTGGCCGAGGACGAGTGTCTCCGGACCTTGAGGAGGCTTTCAAGGCTGCCGTACACGTCCACAAAATTACGCCGCTATACCAAGGCTCAGAGGTAGAGCTTCACCAAGGGCCTGGTCCGACTTTGCTGCGTGCATTTCAAGAGAAGCGGTACTTTGCGACGGTGCTCACACTGTCAATGTTGGGATATTTTCATGAAAGGAATGACCTTGCAACTTTGATCTCGAAGGCTATGGATGGAAGACACGAGGCAAACCTTCCGGATTCCACTTATTCTCCGGGCTTCGAAGGAATTGTTGGCACTCTACAGGCTTGCAGCTGTCAGTGCTCTGAATTTCAGTGGATGTCTTTCCGCCAAGGCGTAGAAAACAAATTCTTCTCAGCCATACCCAACTATCAGCACTCTCCAGATTACTACCGAATTCCGCAGACGGTGTTTCAGGGAGCAGTCGACTTCTTCTACATTGTTCAAAGTCTACCTGAGGACCGGAAGGTCGTCATTTCGAACCAAGCTGGCTGTATCCCTCTCATCATTTGGTCCCATAACGTCTTGGGCTTGACCGTAGCAATCACGAACCTCCCAAATGGCAATGTTGTATTTGGGAAGGCCCCTGAACCGCAAATCTACATTACGTGGTCTGCTAAGAAGCAGAGTGATGACTCTAGTCTTAATTCGAATTACTGGTCTTATGGTGACGGGATGACTGGGGAGCTGGACCCTGTTGTGAGGCTTCTGGACAAGGATATGATGGTGATTCTATCATGTGAGCCACATATGACCGATACGTTTTCACGAACTCCTCAAGAACGTCATACTCTGGAAGGCTACGGTACCACATTTCTGCATCGGATTCTGAATAGGGATTTCATCACCAGAGAAGAAGATCCAATGTACAGCGAAATGGCCTTTTTCGTAACTGGTCTCGCGATTCGTGCCACTCAGGTGATGAATGAAGGGGGTTGGCACAGATTTGGCGGGCCTTTGGAGTTTCCGTCAGGCCTCTACCGCCCCCTCGAACTCGAAGTCTTCAGAACCATGGCCTCAGCGAAAGTTTTGTTCCATGGCATTGCTATTGATGCGTCAAGGGTGTCTACGTATGCTGATTTCCTGTCTACCAATATCCTCGATGAAGCAGGCCTCCCAGTAACATTCAATAAATTCCTTGGAAAAGTAAATGTTGGACCAGACTCGGTTTCTGCTGCAGAACTCTTGATTGACCACATCAAGTTCCTCGCACAGATAGTGCTTGTTTTCGCGCACGTCATAGATCTGGAGAAGTGCATTGATATCCCTCTAATCATGACCGATGAAATTGATCAGCTATCGAGATTAATCGACCTAGTTTGTACCGCGCCCGACGCGCAGGAAACAGTGGAGCCTCACGAAATCTTCCATGCAATTGCCGGGCTCTTGTGCAGCGACTTCAGCTTCAGGGATGACATTCCAGGTTTTGGTGGAAACTCCAACTTCTTATTTCTAGTGAGCGACTTTGGCTGGAGTGTACATCTTTCGACCGTTGGGGCCCAAGACCCAGCCAGTGTGCGGCCAGAGTTCATACATGTCCGCAAAGGTACACCCACAAATGCAAAGACAAAGGAACGCAAGTTGCGAATGAGAGATGGGATTACGATTGGGGAGGATCCGGCTCTAGACGGAATTCCCCTGGAAAGAAAACCAGATTTTGAACCACGGCCTGTAGCGAAATTGGTCCAACGAACCGACTATTGGGTATCCAGACTAAGGGAATTCGAGCTTACGGTACAAGCAACATTTAACCTAGCCCCAGATTTGGAGAATCACGTCGGCCGACCGGAGGCTAGGGGGATCTTTAAGCCCAGGACCATGTACGAGAGCCTCTCAAAGACATTTTCTACTCCATGTTGCAAGCACAAACCCAGAGTTGACGGTAGTTGCGAGGCCGAGCCAAAAGTCAGAGTTGGCCCCGACGTTTTTGTTTATCAAGGCGGTGGTGTAACCAAATCTTTCGATGACCGAATTGTAATGCTTTCAACCGGAGGGGAACCTTATCTACGGTGGATGGCAATTCAAGATCGCGCACATATTTCAGACTTTACGGTCGATGCGGATGCGTCCAGAGTGATGATGCTACGGAGCAATAGATGCTGCAACTCTTGTGCCCTAAATTTTGTAGCGTCCCTGGAAGGAAAATGGGCTCTGATACTTTGACAGAGGAAATACTCGTAGGAATGGCTTGTAATAGTTCCGTTCGTAAATTCTGTCCAGGTGAACTTCTTTTTCTGGTTATATTTACTGACTTAGAGAATTTACGCTTACGTTTCAGAATGGGGCCTTGAGTTGGAAACTCCTGTACGTCCTGAACATAGGACGATATGTGCGCCATGTTCGGTATCTCACTATGTTATGGGACCCAGGGAATCGTCGAGGAGAATCAGCAAGGATCTCCACAAGAACAGCGATTCATCGTCTAAGTCTTTGAGGATCTCTTCCCGTAAACGAATGGATGGCCTATTCTGCCCTTCGTCATACAGAAATGGCATCGAGACATTGAAAAGGACAGGGAGGTATTAAGCCGTAGCTTCTGGTACAGTGATCTTTCTCCTCGATACTTAGGATATTATCTTATCTACGCTAAAAGCCTGAATCATTGCGCCTTCTATCCCGCTGAATTCTCGGCAGAGAAAGTGATTAAGAGTGGACTAGCAGGAATCCAAAAATGGCGGGGCCGGGGATCTGTCATGGGGTCGACCTGGTGGCTCCTCTTATGGATCGTCACAGTATGTATCGACTAAGGCAACGAGAAAGAACGGGGACACCAGGCTCAACAAATGGGGGATATATATTCCCAGGCTCATCAGGTAATTTTCCGGTTAGGCCACGCGACACACGAAACAAATGTCATTATAAACTCTCTAAAGCGACTGGAGGAAGAGAGTATCAAGTACGCATGTAAAGACGGGAACCTCAAGGACAAACGCTGGATGCATCTTTAGTTATCAGTGCAGACCTCCCAAATGAGTGAGCATTGGGGTCTAGCCAAGGTGTCCAACAGCGAGTCTTCAGCGAGCTTTGGGGCTTGGCAGCGAGCGAGCCGCTAGCTGCGCTGCGCTGCCCAAATCGAGATCGGGACTGCAGCGCGCTGGCAGCGTTTCCTAATTAGGCAATTTAGATAGAGTTTTTGGAGTAGCAGTTGAAAATTTTGGTAGCACTTCAGTATATACAAATTGACGTTGCCCAGTTAAAAATCCGTCCTTATTTATATTATATCCGGAGATTTAATAAAGTGTTAAGGTACTTTAGCTAAGGAGGCAGAGGCCCTATTTTTAAGTTAGTTTCCGCTCTAATCTCAAGCGTGTGTATATAAAGCTTACAACTCTAGTATTTCTTCCGTTCTAAGGGGCTTATAAGCAGTAAGATCCACATTAAAGCTTATCAGCCAGTGCGTAGTTAACCCGCTGTTGGTGTTAATATAGTTAATTAAGCTGCTTAGAATAAGGCCTTTAATTAGCTCCACTTCTGGCACTAGTCGGCTTCTATTATATCTGCACTAAGGCGATTTTATTTATTAGTTACTACTTCTTAGCTTGGCTAAAGGCTCGCTTATATATAGAGCTTATAGCTAGTATAGAGAAGAGATCTAGGGCGATTTTAGCAAGCGTTGGATAGAGAATCCTTCTAACGCCGAGCCACTAGTTAAAAGGATTAGGTAGAGGGATAGTAGCCCCACCACCGTCCTTTTTAATCGTTTAAAGCACATAAAGCTCGTAGTGTAGATAAGGAAGGAGTAATAGGTAGAGCTTAAAGGCCTGGCTAGCGTGTGCGAAATAGGGTTATTTATAGCATCTTTATAAGCGAGGGTAGAGTACGATATTGGTAATTAGAGAAGGGTTAGGGATTCTTAGTAAGGCTATAGTAAAATTCCCCTATATCCTCTGTCTTTTCCTAAAGTATTAGCACTTTACTAAACCCGGTATGTATATACTTTATAGTTATTAGAGTAGACTATAATGTTATTAAGGTAGACTATATATATCGTGTCTAACAGGCCTAATAACGCCTTATTAATATAGGCCTAAAATATCGCCGGTGCGTTAGTAAGCCTAAATAGTATTACTAAGTACTTAAAGTAGCCGTACCGTATTTAGAACGCCATTTTCTATTTATTGCCAGCTTTAATCCGGATTTAATAATATATATCTTTTAGATTGTAAGAGGCCAGTCTGACCGGAACGTATAATTATCTAATTAATAGTATAGAATAAGAGTTACAGGTAAGTAGAAGGTAAGTCAAAGATAGAACGAGCTTTATATATTAAAGGATAAATGCTTTCTAACCTCTTCTATTTAGAGACTAATTGCTAGTTCTTTTCTAGATAAGAACCAGCTCCCTTTATAATCCTTTTAAGACACTAGTAAAACCCTTTACCCCTTATCTATCTAACTATATCTCCTCTAGGATATTAGTGAGATATTAGTAAAACCTTTATCTGTCTTATCTAATATATACCTTTTAAAAGCGCCTGTTATAATTACCTTCCCTTTAAGGATCTTAGTCCTCTAAGACTTTACCTCTTAATAAACTCTTATAGAGTTCCGATTAAAACCATTAGGGAAGTTCTTTAGTGGAAAGGTACTCTATAATACGGCTTATCACCGGTTCTTTACTAGCGTAAAACCTTACTTTATCTTCTATTCCTCCACTCTTCTTCCACTATAGCTCTTTGTAGTGCTTTTATAATGGAACTTTAATAATAATAATAAAAATTAGATAGGATTTACCTTCCTTATTCTAAGAATTTGTTATAAGCTAATCTGGAGGTTATCCTATGTGACGCGTTAACTAGCTACTATCCCTATTTACCTAAAATAGGTCCTAATAATAACGTCTTAATATTAATTTCTTCTAGTTTATAAGCTGTTGTCTCTTATGCGTCTTTCTATTAATAATACTATTCGTCTCGCCTTTTAGCAGACTGTTTTTTATTATATCTTAGCCTTTAGCTTCTATATCTCTAGCTATTCTTTCTACTACTACTCTATTCTCTTTTTATAACGCGTCTATAGATAATAAGATCCCTATTTTATCTCTTTAATAATACTAACTTCCTATAATATTTTCTTATAATAGCTTATAATTATACTACGCGTCCCTAGACTAGCGGGGGCGTTATCCCTGCTTTGTTAGTACTATAGACCACTTCTATTACTCCTATAGTGGTTTCTCTAAAGTGCTGCCGTTGTTATATTTATGCGCTTACGCTAGACCTATCCTATGCCTATAAGATACCGCGCTCTAACAAGAATATATTAAAGTATTTCTACTATCGCAGCTGGAAGAAAACCTATATTCTAGTATTTCCTATTCCATCCTATTCTAGACTTTACTAACTATATTAAATCCCCGCTATTTACGCGCGTAAAGCTCGCTAGCTTTAATACGCTATTAGGGATTTCCATTTATATTAAAATAGTAAGAAATAGAAATAGAAGGTGTCTTCTATTACTTATAGCCTTTTTAATTTAATAAGGGTTTCTACTACTATAGAGACGCAGTGATCTCGGATATATAGTGTCTAAAAGCGTATATATAAGCAGCTCACTCTTATAAATAATAACATTCGTACTCTTACGCAGGCCTTTCTGGCTAGGTAAGTATCTTTAGTAATACGTTTAGGAACTATACTAACTCTTTAGCCGCTAACTTTCTAATCCCTGCCTAGATGCCGATTTGGAACCTAAGGATAATACTAAGGATAGTAATAAAGATAAACGTTCTCCCCGCTAGTCCTCTAGCTATAGTAGTCCATCTAGTTCCCACCGCTCTAAGAAGAATATTAGTAAGAATGCTAATGCTTTTGGGAATAGGAGTGCTAATAATACTGCTAATAATAACGTTAAAATAGAAGAAGAGGCTCCTATTACTACTTTTAGTATTTAAGTTGTTATCTTATTCTTTCTTTCTTTTTATAGAATAGCTTTATATAGTACCTTTCTGGTGCCTCTAAAATGCCCTAGTACTAGGAATTAACTTTATACTTTAGAAATGCCTCTACTCTTAGTTTTAGTAATAGTTTGTATAAAAGTAGCATACTGCTATAATCCCTATATGCAATAAACAGGTGGTGCTCTTATAGGTGCTTTACAATTTCTTAAAATTTCTAAATCTTTATTCTATGTCTTTTTGGTCCTCTTTATACTATTAACTCTACTATATATCTTTAGTGCTAGACCAGATACTTTCCTTTTATCCCTAGGGAATCCTTCTAAATCCCAAGGGCCTCTTTTCTTAGTACTGCTGCTTATTTTTAAATAGCGTCTTCTTTAAATAGTATCTCTAGTGGTTCCTATATAGATCCTTATAGCTTTTTCTTATAGGATTCTAGGATCCCTATTATAATGGCAAAACATTCCCATTTTTAATGCCTGTGCTTAACCTTATAGTTTTAATATATAGAGTCTTCCCTATTGTCTTATCTATAGTATATCTAGAGCTGTTACTAAATCCTAATTTATAGTTTTTAGGAAAGTTTTAATTACTATATTGCATTCTAGCTAAAGGTGCTCCTTAGGTTCTTAACTATTATACGCCTAAAAGTATCCTTCCTAATAAACTAAAAATTTATATTTCCCTTAACGCCATCTTTAGTCTAAAATATCTTCTATATTCTATTCTAGTTCCCTATTAATTTTGCTAAATAGGGGCGGTTCTATACCATCTCTTCTTTAATATAACTTTAATAAGGAAACATAAAATATAGAATATATTAAATATAATTTTAGCGATTCTAGTTTATAAGCTTAATTTCCTTTGGTTTTCCTAACTATTTTAAAGGGTTTAAGCCATTAGTAGTCCAGCTTCTTCTTAATACGTTTTATCCGGATATTTTTTATAAATAGTAAGACTTCATCTCCTATTTTAAATTCTTTAGGCATCTTTTTTTTGTTATAGTATCTTTTTTATACGGCTTAGGCGTCTAATAAGTGCTTTTTAAGTTCTTCTTTGCGAATTCTTATTTACTTAATTCTCTTAGATGCCGCTAGTGCCTTCCTTTTAGGAATAATATCCTTAATATTCTAGGGGTTATTTACTTTTACCCTAAATAGTACTTTATAAGGGGTTATTTTTATACTATTATAAATACTTATATTATATACGTGTTACGCTAAAGCCAACTACAATATTTAATTATCCTGTTAATAATTAATATAGCAGCGGAGGTAGTGTTCTAATAACGCGTTTAGATACTCTATTAGCCTATCTATTTATAGGTGGAAGGCAGTACTTATCTTTTACTATATTTTTAATAAGAGATAGAATAAAGACTAAAATGCGCTATTAAATACGGTACCTTTATTAAATACAATTCCCCTTAGCGTGCTAAATAGAAGCTACTACTCTAAAAATAGGTCTGCTAGTTCTATTGCTGTGATTATTATTATAATAGTAAAGTACCCTAAAAACTTTATATATCTATTAATAATTACTAAAATAGCGTTAGCAACCTCTTTAGTTCTTATTTTAGTAGGGGGTAAGCCTATTATAAAATCTATTATTAATTCTAATATAGGTCCCTATGGAATAGGAAGTACTAATAACTTACTATATAGGCGATATCTGGATATCTATACCCTTTGGTATATATTATATCTTAATATATAGTCCTTAACTTCTTTAGATATTCCGTCCTAAAAGTATTTCCTTTAAACGGCCTTAAGGGTTCTATTAGCACCATAGTAACCCCTAAGAGGGTTATTATGGAAGATCTTTAAAATTTCGTTTTAAACCATTTAGTCTTTTAGGATATATATAGCACCCTTAAAGCGCAATAGACCCTTTTAGTCTTACTACTATAGCTTCTTAATAACTTTAGCTAAGTTAGTCTCTACTATATCTTTCTACCTCTCTCTAGTAATAAAGGCATCCTTTTATTATGCTTAAAGAAGAAAATCTAAAAAGGTTTTATATAGATTGCTTACTTCTATTTCACCCGCCGCTATTATAGACCTTAGGCGTAGCATAAGACGTTTTAAACTATTAGTGCTAGCAGATTCTCCTGCCGTTATATAGTGTGCTATATTATGGATAGGCATCTTACCTATCCCCTTTAGATCCGGAAACTTATAGCTAATATGCCGTTAAGTTAAAGGTGCTATAATACCTCTAGTATATCCCATAGAATTCTCGCTAATTTTAAGGTACGCTAACTTTATAACGTCTGCTTAGTCTATAACCTAGTTTATAACTATATTCTACGGCTCTATTATTATAGTACTTTATAGCTATATTACCGGGACCTCTACCCTACTATAAAATTCTATAGTTCTAGGGAAAGATTTTTCTTTTTTTTTAAGCAAATTTTATAATATAGGGATTATTTCCCCTATACTATCCTAGATTCTCCTAGTCTTATAATCCGGACATCTTAACAACCTATTAGTGGGATTTATCTTTCCTAGGCAGTATATAATTTTAAAGTTATACTGCAATAGTGCCTCTACCTATCTAGCTTATTAACCACTTAACACCTTTATAGTTATAAAGTATTATAGGTTGTTATGGTCTATAAGGACTTTAATAGGATAATTGCTTCCCATATAATAATATCGCTAGTGCTTTATTACTGCGACTATTGTAAGTAGCTCCTAGTTATATATTATATAATACTATTCTATAGGGGTTATTTTCCTTAACTAAAACGCCATGGAATGCCACTTTCCGTCTTTTAATTAAGATAAAATTGCCTCTAGGGTAAAGCCGGATGTATCCGTGTTAAGGTATATATATAGCTCCTAATAAAAGTGTATTATAGCGCCGATATAAATAAATCTTTTAAATGGTCTTATAGCCTACTTAGCAGCTTCCCTAAATATAAAGGGTTTTATCTTCTTACTGTTTTTAAATTCCTTTAGTAGATTAGTAATTGGGAATACTACTCGCGCATAGTAAACAATAAACGTTTAGTAGAAGTTTGCCGTGTCTAAGAAAACCTACACTTCTTTAAATATTATAGGGTAGGGCTATTCCCTAATAGCGTCTACCTAGCTTTTCTCTATTAACACTCCATTAACGCTAATAATAAAGCCTGGAAAATTAATGCTGGTAGTATAGAATGTGTATTTCTTTAGGTTTATATAGAGCTTATATTCCCGCAGTTTTTCTAGTACTATTTATATGTAGTGCGTATATGCTTTATAGTTATTAGAGTAGACTATATATATTGTGTCTAATAGGCCTAATAATGCCTTATTAATATAGGCCTAAAATATTACCGGTGCGTTAGTAAGCCTAAATAGTATTACTAGGTACTTAAAGTGGCCGTACTGTGTTTGGAACGCCGTTTTCTATTTATTACCAGCTTTAATCCAGATTTAATAGTATATATCTTTTAGATCTAATTTTATAAATATCTTTATACCTAACAGTCTATTAATAAGCTCCCCATTAAGGGTAGCGAGTAGCAATTCTTTATAGTAATTCTGTTAAGCGCCTAATAGTTAATATAAAGACGTAGGGTCCCATCCTCCTTGGGTATAAATATAATTAGTGCCCCTACTGGGCTTATAGAAGGCCAAATCTATTCTTTCTAAAGATTGTCTACTATATATTAACGTAATACCGCTAGCTTATTTTCTAATAGGTTATATAGTAGTCTAAAAGGAGGTTATTTGTCCCCTATGTTTATCTTATGCTTAACTAATATAGGATTAGGTAAGGTTTATACAGCCTCTTTATTAGAAATATCCTCTAAGTTTATATGTTCCTATAAAATCTCTAATTCCTTAACTGCGTATAGCCGGATATCTAAAAATAAATACTCCGTGTCCCCATTCTTGGTATTAAGAGTGGTATATATAGTATATACCACTCTTCTTCTTATACATGGTTTAAAAAAGTCTTTTAATCTTTAACTATAATGCACAGTTAAGACTTTTGGTGTTAATACGAGGCTAAAGGCTAATTAATGTCTAGATTAACTTGTTAAAGCTATAGGTATCCCAAAATAAGGTTATAACCCTTAATTTCTATGGCGTAGAAACATATCTATTGCGTATCCTATAGACTATTACGGTCCTAGCTAGCTATGGAAAAAGTTTATTCCCTATAGTATGGAATCTAGTGGCCTCTAATACTTTAAATGGTACGTACCTGTAAGCCACTAAGGTCTAAATCTAATTCTTTTACTAGTAATTAAGAAATAAACCCTATAGTTACGCCGCTATTTATAAGGCAGTCCCACATTACCTATTTATTATTAACTTAAAGGGAGATAGGAATAACTATATAGTAGCTTACTCCCTCTTTCTCTTCCTAGCCTAGTATAAGAGAGTAAAGGTTTACTAGGCTCCCTCTTTTCCTAATTAAGCCAACTCTTATTTCTTCTACTGGTAGAAGCGCTGTATATAGCCTTTCTTACCGCAGTTATAACAGCTATGTGACTTTTAGTTCTACGGTTTCTGCCTATTATTATTCTAGGGTTAACTAGCGTTGCTCTAAGGTTATAAAGCCTACTTACGCTATCCTTCTATAGAGTAGTTAGGTTAGAATCTGCCCCTTTTATTAAAGCTAGGTCTATTTTTACGCTCTTTATTGTTGGCGTCTTATTCCTTTCGCTTACCTAGATAGTCTCTTTTAGTATTTTTAATCCAAGTAGCTTTAAAGATAAGCTTTTCTTAAGAGGTAGGAATTTCGCCCTTCTCCTATATAGCCTATTAAATCTTAGGTTATAACTTGGCAAGTAGCTAATAAAGTTATATAATATTATCCTATAGGTCCGAGTAAGGTATATTATCTTCTAGCTTTTCTAAGTAGTTTATAAACTAGACTATACTCTAGCCTTCTTGCTATTTAGTATTATAGTATTGCTAGTTATAATCTATCCCTTAATTAGTAGGGTCTTAGATCTAATTAACTAACTAGGACTTAAGTTCGCTAAATTTAAGGGGTATAGTAAGTTTTTTTTACAGCATATCTATAAACTCTTAATGGTGCCACGTAGGAAGGTAGAAGTAATTAGTATTTAATTATACTTGTTAGAGTAATATTTTAGATCTAGCTAAAACTTAGTTTCGCATTAATAGATAAAATAATTATAGTTCCGGAGACTATTACTATTATACTTATTAGGTTCCTTTATGCGGAATTTGGGTTTTTCTAACGTTATAGCGTAATATAGCGTTACCCCTTTAAGTCCGCTTTGTATCTAGGGTGTCTATACTTCTCCTAATTGTCCTTATAATTATCCTTAGTAGTTTTAATATACTTATCTTAATCGTATCTCCAACTCCTTTATTTTTTATAGGGTCTCGCGTGGCGACCGCTCTAATAACTCCCTAGCGGTAATCGTTCCTAAGGGTCTTAGAAGGTTAGATAGACTAGCCATAACTTCCTAGTCTACTCCTTTGTAAGTAGAGGGGAGAGGCTTCTTTAGGGAGACTCCACCGGCCTTTTGTAGTAAGGGTGTCGTTTTAGGGGGTAAGGAGGTATGGCCCGTTATTGTTAATTAATAGCCGTACGTTTCTTCCATAAAGGATTAAGAGCGATTAGAATTATAAGAGGCTAGTTTAACCGGAACGTATAATTATCTAATTAATAGTGTAGAATAAGAGTTATAGGTAAGTAAAAGGTAAGTTAAAGATAGAACGAGCTTTATATATTAAAGGATAAATGCTTTCTAACCTCTTCTATTTAGAGACTAATTACTAGTTCTTCTCTAGAGGAGAACCAGCTCCCTTTATAATCCTTCTAAGACACTAATAAAACCCTTTACCCCTTATCTGTCTAACTATATCTCCTCTAGGATATTAGTGGGACATTAGTAAAACCTTTATCTATCTTATCTAATATGTACCTTTTAGGAGCTCCTGTTATATAGATCTAATTTTATAAATATCTTTGCGTCTAATAGTCTGTTAATAAGCTCCCCTATTAAGGGTAGTAGGTAGTAATTCTTTATAGTAATCCTATTAAGCGCCTAATAGTTAATATAAAGACGTAGGGTTTTATTTATAAGGGGACTTTATAGACAGGGGGCTATAAGGCACGATTATAGAAATAGGATAGATTGGTAAGAGAGACGAATTTTTAAGAAGGTAAGGCCTTAGGGATTGTGGAGACCATATACTACGGGCACGTGCCTTTAGTACGTAACTGGCGACTATCTAAGGGGCGTCCGGAGGTTGTCCTAAGGGCAACCTAAGGTGTCCGCAATAATATCCCTTATTTTACCCCCCCCCCCCCCCTTTTTTTTTTATAGTTAGCCCTAATTGCTATTACCTTACGGTAAGGAGATTATAAGGGCTTATCCTAGAAGGGGTTCGGGGAGATATTAGAAAGATATTAGTATACTGCTATATATTATCTATTTAACCCCTACTTTAAACTTCTAAAAAACTTTAATAAAAAAAATATATAACTAGAGAAAAAATGTAAGGATTGCTAGGAGAACTATTAAAAGCCTACTAAAAGCGTGCTGGTAACTACCTAGGCTAATATAGGGATTTTTATATAACTTTACTTTTAAGCCTTTATACCGGTCTATAATTAATTATAAGTATTATAGACAATTTAGTGTTCTAATATGGTTCCGTAAAACCTTTTAGTATAGGATTTAATATATAGAGCCTTAGCTTGCCGTCGTTTTTAACTATTAAGATATTAATTTATAATCTTTTTTTATAATCCCCTGCGTTACTAACGTCTTACTTCTATGTTTACCCTTAGGCTATTATATATGGTTAGGTAATTAATTAGCTAATTAAAGAGACTTATCTCTTAAGATTTGGTATATTTACTTCCAAATCTAGTAGTTTTATGCTATATATTTAGCGTAGCTCTACTGCCTAATAAATAGGAGGGATACTTTATAATAGCGCCTCTAGCTATTATACAATTGTTAAAAACGTTTATAATATTGTTCTTTAATATTATAGTATTATTTAGGTATAATTTAACCTATATATGCCTTTAATTAATATCTTAATTGCCTTCCCCGGCTATATAATTAGTTTTTTTTTATAAGAAAGTAATGGCTAAATGGTATATACGTGTGTTTTCTTTTTTTTAAATTGCGCCATTATAACAGAGTTATATTGGTAAGATTGCGGCTATTTACTAGAAGGGTATTAGAAGGTAAAGTATAAAGATACCTTACTTATTAAGCTGCTCCTTTTCCTTAATACTTTATTTCTCCTTATTAACCTTTATCCCATTTTAGACGTATCTTTAATATATTATTAAGATTTTCTTTTTTTCCATTATTAATTTAATATACCTCTTTATTCTTCTACTAACCGCTTATAATAAAGTCTTATGGGAAATACCACGATGGACTTGCTAATGGGCTAGGTGTATAGGTAAACAGAAAGTTAATAATATACAGTAACAAATAACAACTAGTAGAGTGGTTACCTAATAGATTAACTCCAATTATATTCTAAGATTTATTACAAGAAAAGGAACTATCTAGGTAGAGACTGTAGTCCTTTAAATACATATTTATACTCCTAAGAAAGTTGTTACTCTATCTACTCTATCTGCTCTATTCGCTCTATAATAGATCTTATAGATTATATAAATTATATAGATTATATTATATGACCTAAGTACTATTTCTTATTATATAGTTCTATGGGTTCTATTCTGGACTATACCTATATTAACTAACTAGCTTCTTTTAACTTCTCTCTAAGTAGTTATAACATTGTACTTAAAGCGTCTGTAATACTATCCTCCTCCTCTTTATCTTTGTCCTTAAAGATTCTTAATATCTCTAAGTTATTTACTAGAGGTATAATATCCATTTAATTAATTTGGTTAATATCTTTGCTTATTATGCCTAAAGCTCCTTCTTCTTCCTCTATAGTTTGTTAGTCTTATACTGTTGCTGCAATACTATCTCTAGGTAAGATAATACCATCTCTATATTCTTATTATGCGAAAGAGGGGTTAGTGTATATTGCACTAGCTAGCCCTACGTCTTAATAACTATCCTTTTGCTTGGAGTGCACTAAGGCAAACATTTAATTATCTTGTAATATTCGCTCCGTTTCTAACGCTAAGTATATACATCCTATTACTCTTAACAGTCTTTAAGTACCCTTATTAATTGCTACTAGGGTTTTAGGTTTAATTTACTGCTGCGAAGCTTAATAACGAGCTCTTAGTTGCTCTAGCTAAATTTTATTGCTCTTATAACGCTAAAAAAAGAGGCTACTAACGCCTAGCAACGTGCCCTTAAGTCTTATTTAGCTACGTCCGCTTAACTAATTTATCTTAAGAAGGTTTATAAGAAGGTGCGTTTTAAGGAGTAGAAACTTATAGAATAAGGCCTATAGAAACTTAATAATAAAAAAACGGATTCTTCTTTAATAGAGAGGGAAATAACTCTAAATACCTTAGTAGCTGCTCCTCTTAGGTCCCCCTTAGGTAACTTATTCTTTAGTAATTCTTCTTTATTAATACTACCTAACCTCCTTTCTTCTAATACTCCTATACCTTTTTTATAGCATTCCTTAAATTATTTAGTGGCTCCTAGGTAGTCTCTTTATAGCCTATCCACTTAACTTTATACTATATTTTGTTATTAATATTCTTGTAACTAATAATCTTTAAAACTTCCTATTTGTCTTCCTTCTAACCTTTATATATATCTGCCTTATAAACTAGTGGCTTAATATTTCTATATACTGGTTCTAGCATTATAATATGCTGTATAGAGTAGATCTTTATCTTCTCTAGTAAGTCTAACTTATATATAACTTCTAAGATCTTTGCTTTAACTGTAAATAGTCTTAGTTTAATATAGTCCAACTTCTTACTTAGTTGTCAACTCTTAAAATTTTTATATAGTAGCCATACTTTATCCCCCTCCTTAAGATCTGGTCCTTTAGATCTTTTAGCATTATAGTACTTTTTTATTTTCTCTTATACTAGTTTAGCTATTTCCGCGAGGTGTTTATAAAGATTTATTAAGTTCTCTATTCTTTCTTTAGCTGTACTACTTGTTTTCTTCACTTACCGTGGTAATAACGATGTTCTTAGCTTATAGCCGTAATTCGCTTTAAAAGGTAACGTTTCTATTCCTTTCTATAGTGTTGTATTATATATAAACTGTATAACTAGTAATAATAATACCTAATTATTTTATACATAATTAATATAATGCCTTAGATACTATTCTAGTGTCTAATTTAACCTTTCCGTTTGGCTGTCTGTCTATAGGTAATATATAGTTAATGTCGCTGCTTAAACCCCTTATTCTGCTAAAAATACTTCTTAAAAGGCTGCTATAAATCTTAGATCTCTATCCAATATAACCTTTATTAATGCTCCGTGTCTTATAAACACTTCTTTAATATAGATTTTAGCTATATCCTCCATTAAGATTTCTTCTATACGTACTATAAAGTATCCCCACTTTGTTAGCTTATCTACTATTACTAAAATTATATTATAGTCCTATCCAGTAATAGGATCTTTAGACTTTGGTAACTAAATGATAAAGTCCTACAATACGACCTTCTATAGTTTTCCTGGTATTTTAACTAGTTATAGTCTTCCGTATGGCTTATATCTTACTAGTTTATTTCTTTAGTAATTTAGATATTCTCTTATAACTTTTTGTGCTAGTCCCTAGATTCCATTAATAATATACTCCTTTTAAAGTCTTTTAACCAACCCTATGGCTCTATTATATCCTTAAGTCGTTCCTTTATAAAACTCTTTTATAAATTCTTTAGCTAGGCTTCTTGGAACATATATTATTTCTTAATTAATATATTCCTCGCTACTTAGATCTTCTAACTATGCCTCTAGGATTCTTTATAACTATACACTCTTGGGTATTTTATAAGCTTAACTATCTTCTTTAGTTACTGCGAGTTTGGGATAATTATACCTAATTAATCCGTCCTTATCTTTTCTTAAAAGTGCCCCTAATAGCTTTTCTTTATTTTATAACTCTATTTTTCTACTAAGTGCGTCTACTCTTGCGTTCTTAGTGCCTTTGGTATACTATATCTTAAAGTAATACTCTATAAGCATCTCTGCCTACCTAACTTACCTTTGGTTTAGTTCTTTTATTATTAGGAACCCTATTAGGCTCTTATAGTCCATCTTAACCGTAAACGGTTTCTCTATACCTTTCAAGAACGCTTTCTACTCTTTAAGTGCTGTAACTATACCTAATAACTCTTTATTATAAATATTGTAGTTTAACTTAAGTGGTATTATTTTTTAACTATAATACGCTACTGGGTGCTAGCCGTCCTAGTGCCGTTATAGTAGATATGCCCCTAATACAAAGTCTAATATATCCGTTTCCACAACTATATCTAACTGTGGTTAATAGATTTTGAGGATTGGTTTCTGGGTAAACAACTCCTTAAGTTTCTTAAACAACTTTTTTTACTTCTTATTCTATACCTATAGTTCCTCTTTCTTTATAAGCCTTATAAATGGTTTGATATTCTTTAACTACTATATAATAAACCTCCTATAGTAATTGCAAAACCCTAGAAATAATCTTAACTGTATAATATTCTCTAGTTCTTGCCAATTTACTATAGCTTCTACTTTCTTTAGGTCCATACTAATTCTTTTTAGCTTAATAATAAATCCTATAAAATTGGTTTTTCTTATAAAGAACTCGCATTTCTTAATTACTACTAGCATCTTTTCTTCTTATAGTCTTCTTAAGACCCACTTAATATATTCCTTATATTCTTTTTCGCTTATTAAGTAGATAATAATGTCATTAAGATATACTATAATAAACTTATCTAGGTGTTCTCCTAATATACTATTAATTCTTTTCTAAAACGTTACTAGTGCATTTATAAGTCCGAACTATATAACTAATGGCTTATATAGTCCTTCCTTTAACCTAAAGGCTGCCTTCTACTTATCGCCTTTCTTAATTCTAATTTAATAGTACGCCCATCTTAGATCTATTTTTGTAAAGATTTGCGTATTATTAATCCTATCTTGGATTTCGCTAATTAAGGGTAAAGAATACCTGTCCTTTTTAGTAATGCTATTTAACTGTCTATAGTTAATGCATATCCTAAGTTTCCTATTTTTCTTTGGTATAAATAGTACTAGATATCCTACTGATAACTATAACGGTCTAATATATCCCTTTTATAAGTTCTCCTAGACAAACTCCTTAAGCGCCACCAACTCTATTTTAGTGGGCTTATAAATTAGAAAGAACTTTAGACTAGTTCCTAGTTCTAATTCTATCTTATGGTCCTATACTATATACTCTAATAGCTTTTTACTTTCTAGGCTCTATAGCTTTTTGCCGTACTTATAGTATCTTTTTAGCATATAACTTAAGCCTTGCTTAGTCTCCTCGTATATCGCTCCGACTTAGTACTATACTATTTTAGTTTGCTATTGCATCTTATATTATTATATATCCTTAATATCGACCTAACCTATAACCTAATTAATTTTTAGATTATACTTCTATAACTAAGGCATTTCTAGTATCGCCTTATCCTTTTCTAATAGTAGGATATTAAAAGATATCTTGACCTGTCTTTCTTTAATAGTTATCTAAATAGGTCCTGTTTCTAGATTAATAATACCTTCTCTATAGGCTATTTAATCTCCTAAAATTATTATTAATAGATATAGGTGCTCTTTTTGTCTATATAGTAACCCTATCCTTTTTACTGCTGCTAGTAATATGTAGTTTCTTATTACTTTACTATCTACTAGCGCCTTAAACTATTGACCTTACCACTTTACTCTTAAATTTAAATGTTGCCCTTAAATTCTTTTAAGGGTTTAAGGCTCTACTACTGGCTCCCTTTAGTTCTATAGGCCTCCCTTTTTCCTAACTATTTTTAGTCCCTCTTAGGCCAATACTTAGTTTATTTCTTTTCCTCTATATACTATAAATAAGTATTCTCTAAATACTCCCACCACTATTATCCGTTTAGGTATTCTTCTATAAGGAACCTTCCTGGTTAAAGTATTAAGTTTCCTAACTCCTAAACTTCTACTAGATGCCAGCTATATATATACTTGGCATTTCTAAACCTTTATTTATTCTATGTCTAATATATCCTTATTAGGTACTTGCGATATTTATTTTTTGGTGCTCTATATATACTATATATATTATCCATATATGTGATTTACGCCAATATATAATGCGCTGGGTGCTTTGGGTTAACTGATACCTTATTCTTAGGTTTTAGTTTAAACCTTTCCTATATTGGTCTAAACGTTACTATATTACTTGCTAGTACTGCCACTTATATTATTTTTCTTTAGTCTATAGCTTGTCTTTTTAGGTCTTTTAATGTTATTACTAATATGCCCTTAATATAACTTAACTATCATTCCGTTATTGCTTTATTAGATATAACTCTTTCGTCTAGCTATATATAAAAGTCTTTCTACTTATTATTGTGTTGCTGTCTATACCACTTCCGGTATAGCTTTATAAGTATATATAATCTATCCGTAAGGAAGTATCTTTTTATTGCTACTTAATAACAGCCTTTTGTATACTGTTCTGCGAATCTAGTTAAAATCCCTAGATCTTCTTCTTATTCTAGTTCGTCTAGCTACTTAGCCCTAAGTATACCTGCCCTTGGCCTATTAGTAACCTTTTATATAGGTGCTCTATCCCTTAATTAACTTGGCATACTAGATCTTAGATCTAGTCTTTATTCTTACTATATAAAGATTTATTATCTAAATTTTTCTATAATTTCCTTAGGTTATTACCTCCTAAATAGATTACTAAAGTTTTTATACTTCTTAACTACTGTGTTAACCTTGCGTCCTTTAGGCTGAATACTTTATTTACTTAGAACTGTTATAGACCTTATTTGTTCTTTAAAATCTTAGTTCTATAGACTATTTAGTTCTAAGCTTACTTTTTTCTTAAGCCTTACTCCTACCTTAGTCCTACTAAGCTTTACTAGTATTTTTATCTTGTTTTAAGAATCTTAAACCTTACTTATTTTGTCTTAAGAATCTTATGCCTTTAAGAAACTTCATCCTATGCTTATTCGCTTATTTTTAAACTAAGCTGCTGCCCTTTCCCATCGGTTTTTATCCGTTATAGGTCCTTAGGTATATTTTATTTCTTCTTAAAAATCTTAAACGTCTTTTATCTCTTCTTAAGAATCTTAAGCCTATGGCCTTTTGCCTTTATTAAGTGGTAAGCCAGCACTAGCAGTTATTTACTTACTTAATTATCTATAGATATTACTCCTTCCGTCTTATAAAGCGATGGATGCTATATCTAATGGTGTTATAATATCCGTTACTAAACCGCGTTCTATAGTGGTCTTAGTCTCTACTTCTATTACGTTATTAAGGTTTAAGTGCTCCTAGTTAGCCTCCCTTTCTCCCTTATCGCTGTTAATTAATAAGTACTCTAACTCTATTGTTATGGTTGCTAATCTTTATCGGTATATTGCTGTAATATCTTAATCTAGCTTATAGAGTTAATCCTATTCTTTATCTAACTCTTTAGTTCCTTTAAGTCCTTTTAACTTTGGCTTTTATAGCCAATAGCTTACGCTATACTTAGCGTCCTTATAAATTTGGTACGTGTTATCGTAATAAAATGTGAAGTGCTTAATTAAATACTCCTTAGTCCCGCGTAACACTCCTATACCCGCGTTATTATACTCTAATAACCTAGTGCCTTTTACCACGTGGTTACTCTAACTACCTCTATAGTCTCTAGTAAAATAACCCTATTTTCCACAATTTATATAAGCTCCTTCTTTAAACCATTACTTTTGTTATAGAGTCTGCCTAAACATCTTCTGCTATTAAGATCCTTAGTTTAGCCTCTACTTCTTAGTCCTTTAATCGCTTAATTCATAACCTCTAGGTTTCTATAGTTGCTTATTTCTTTTTTTAAACTCTTTTGTACTACTTAGATCTATTAGCTTTAGCCCGCCATTCTATAATTTATAACTCTGCGTCTGTTGTTATATACTTTGCGCCTTATATAACTATAGAACTCTATCTTGCCCTTTTTTAGCTTGTTCCCTCTAATAGATCCTATTATTAATCTTAATTAATTAGTTAATTAATTCTCTTAACGTGTCTATATCTTCTATTAGAATAATCACGTCCTAGACTTTAGCCTTAAGTCCCTATTTATACTATACTATAAGCGCCTTATTATTCCACTTAACCTATATTATAAGTATCTAAAACTGTGTTATATACTTAATTGCTAAAGTACGTTATACTAAGTTCTAAAGTTTTCTCTCTGCTATGGTTATTGCTTCCAGGTCTTTAAATATTTATATTAGTCTTTCTGCGAACCCGTTCTAGTTAGTAAATATAAACTATACTTCCTAATTAGTAGTTATTATTCCACTCGCTTAAATCTTAGTAAGGTAAAATTTAAACTACTTAAGTGCTCTTCCGGTTAAGAATAATCCTGCGTATGCTACTTAGTCCATAGATATGGCCAACTTCGTCCCCTCTTACATGACCTTAAAGTGTATTTATATAAGAAATCCCTTAAGCTTTAACTTTTCTCCTAAGAATCGTTTAATTAATAGTAACTTAATCTTGGCTGCTCTAATGCTATTAATTTAGTCTTTAAGTATTTAATTATTGTCTGTTAATTAATTAACTATTTCCTATAACTAACCCACCGTGACTAGCTACGAATTAGTATCCCCTATACTGGTATCTCCTCCTTTTTCTAAGGTTATAGCTGCTATAGATGGCGTCGTGACTTGCGCTTTTGGTGGCATATTATTTAACTTTGTTAATACTATAACTAGGTAGTAAATATATAACAAAGTCTCGTAGGAAATACCACAATAGACTTACTAATGGGCTAAGTATATAGGTAAATAGGAAGTTAACAATATATAGTAACAAATAATAACTGGTGGAGTGGTTGCCTAATAGATTAACTCTAATTATATTCTAAGATTTACTATAAGGAAAGGAACTATATAGGTAGGGACTGTGGTCCTTTAAATACACATCTATACTTGTAACGGAACCTTATAGCAAGAACTACAGTAGGTCCTGTTATTGGGCCGGGTATGTAGATACAAATAGGTCAACAACGTAATAATAACTGGTGGAGTAGTTGCCTAACAGATTAACTCCAATTATATTCTAAAATTCACTACAAGGAGAGAACTATCTACGGTAGGGACTGAGGTCCTTTAAATACACAACCATATGCCTAAGAAATCCTCTCTTATATGTAAGGTACATATGCTCTATCTGCTCTATTACAGATTATATAGATTATACAGATTACATAGATTACGTTATATAACCTCGGCTACTATTCCTTATTATATAGTTCCACCGAATCTATCCTAGACTATGCCTATATTAACTAACTAGCTTCCACCAACTTTTCTCCAAGTAGTTATAACATTATACTTAAGCTGTCCGTAACACTATCTCCCTCCTTTTTATCTTCGTCCTTAAAGATTCCTAATATCTCTAAGTTATCTACTAGAGGTGTGATGCCTGTTTAATTAATCTAGTTAATATTTTTACTTATTATACCTAACGCTTCTTCTTCTTCTTCTACAGCTTATTAGTCTCGCACCATTGCTGCAATACTATCCCTAGGTAAGATTATGCTGTCTCTATATTCTCGTTATGCGAAAGAGGGGTTGGTTTATATTACGCTAGCAAGTCCTTTATCTTAACAACCGTCCTTTTATTTAGAGTGTACTAAAGCAAACATTTAATTGTCCTATAATATTCGCTCTATCTCTAATGCTAAGTATGCGCGTCCTATAACTCTTAGTAGTCTTTAAGTTCCCTAAGTAACTTATTATAGGGTCTTATATTTAATCTACCGCTAAGAAGCTTAATAACAAACTCTTAGTTACTCTAGTAGAGCTCCGTCGTTCTTATAACGCTAAATAAGAGGCCACTGACGCTTAATAGCAAGCGCTTAACTCTTGTCTAGCTGCTTCTACTCGGTTAATCCGCCTTAAGGAGGTTTATAAGAAGGTTTATTCTAAGGAGTGGAAACTTGTTTAATAGGGTCTGTCTAAGCTTGGTAACGAATAAGTAGAGTTTCTAAAGAAGGAAACAACTCTAAGTAACGCAGTAGTTGCTCCTCTTAGGTCCCCCTTAGGTAACTTGTCCTTTAGCAATCCTTTTTTAATGCTTCCTAACCTACTTTCTTCTAATACTTCTATACCTTTCCCATAGCGTTCTCTAGGTTGCTTAGTGGTTCCTAGATAGTCTTACTATAGCCTATTTACTTTACTTTATACCACGTTTCATCATCTATATCCTTATAACTAATAATCTTTAAAACTTACCATTTATCCTCTTCTTATCCTCTGTATATGTCTGCCTTATAGACTAGTAGTTTAATATTCCCATATGCTGGCTCTAGCATTGCGACATACTGTATAGGGTAAATTTTTATTTTGGCTGGTAGGTTTAGTTTATACGTGACCAATAAAATTCTTTATATAATTTTAAAAGGTCCTAGTCTAACGTAGTCTAACTTCTTACTTAGTTATTAACTCTTAAAATTTTTATATAGTAGCTACACTCTATCTCTCTCCTTAAGATCTGGTCCCTTAGATCTCTTAGCATTATAGTACCTTTTCATTTACTTTTATACTAGTTTAGCTGTTTCCTTAAGGTCTGTATAAAGATTCATTAAAGTCTCCATTCTTTCTTTAGCTGTGCTACTTATTTTCTTTACTTAATATGGCGATAATAATAATCTTAGCTTATATTTGTAATTCGCCTTAAATAGTAATGTTCCCGTTCCTTCTTATAGTGTTGCATTATATATAAACTATATAACTGGTAGTAATAATACCTAATTGTTTTGTATATAATTAATATAGTGCCTTAGATACTGCTCTAGTGTCTAGTTTAACCTTTCTGTTTGTCTATCCGTCTGCGGATAATATACTATTAAGGTTACTACGCGAACTCCTTATTCCGCCAAGAATACCTCCTAAAATGCTGCTATAAATCTTGGATCTCTATCTAATATAACCTTGCTTAGTGCTCTATATTTTACAAACACTTTCTTAATATAGATTCTAGCAACATCCTCTACTAACATTTCTTCTGTATACGCTATAAAGTATCCCTACTTTATAAGCTTGTCCACTATTACTAAGATTACATTATAATCTTGTCCTATAATAGGATCTTTTAACTTTGGTAACTTAACAATAAAGTCCTATAATATAACTTCCTATAGTCTTTCTAGTGTTTTAATAGGTTGTAGCCCTCTATATAGCTTATGCCTTATTAGTTTATTTCTTTAGTAATCTAGATATTTTTTTATAACTTATCTTGCTAGTCCCTAGATTCCTTAAATAATATACTTTTCTTAAAGTCTTAACACTAAGCCTGTAGCTCCATTATATTCTTAAGTTAGTCCCTTATAGAATAACTTAATAAACTCTTTTGCAATAGACCTTGGAACATAGGTTGCTTCTCTATTCTTATACTATTCCGTGTCTAAATCCTCTACCTATGCCTCTTAAATCTTCTATATCTAATTACTCTCTAGTAATTTATAGATCTGGCTTTCTTTTATTGCTGCTATTTTAGGATAATTATACCTAATTAGTCTATCTTAATCCTTTCGCAATAAAGCCCCTAATGGCTTTTTATTATTTTATAGTTTAGCTTTCCTACTTAGAGTATCTACTCATATATTATCTGTACCCTTAGTATACTAAATTTTAAAATGGTATTCCGTAAGCATTTCCACCTATCTAACCTATCTTTAGTTGAGTTCCTTTGTTGTTAGGAATCCTATAAGGTTTTTATAGTCCGTTTTAACTATAAATAGTTTCTCTATACCTTGTAAGAATGCTCTCTATTCCTTTAATACTATAACTATACCTAATAACTCCTTATTATAGATGTTATAGTTTAGTTCTAGTAGTGTTATCTTTTAACTGTAATACGCCACTAGATACTATGCGTCCTAATGCTTTTATAGCAAATATGCTCCTAGTGCGAAGTCTAATACATCTATTTTAACAACCGTTTTTAACTTTAGTTGGTAAATCTTAAGGATTAATTCCTAGGTGAACAACTCCTTAAGTTCCTTAAATAGTTTCTTTTACTTATTTCCCTATACTTACAGTTCCTCCTTTTTTATTAACCTTGTAAATAGCTTAATACTTTTTAACTATTATGCTATAAACCTCCTATAGTAGTTGCAAAACCCTAGGATTAATCTTAACTGCGTAACATTCTCTAGTTCTTGCTAGTTTACTATAGCTTTAACTTTCTTTAGGTCTATGCTAATTCTTCCTAGTTTAATAATAAATCCTATAAAATTGGTCTTTCTTATAAAGAACTCGTATTTCTTAATTACTACTAGTATTTGTTCTTCTTGTAGTCTCTCTAAGACCTATTTAATATATTTTCCATATTCTTTCTTACTCTCTAAGTAGATGATAATATTGTTAAGGTATGCCATAATAAACTTATTAAGGTATTCTCCTAATATACTATTAATTCGCTTCTGGAACGTTACTAGTATATTTATAAGCCTAAACTATATAACTAACGGTTTGTATAGTCCTTCCTTTAACCTAAAGGCTGCCCTCTATTTATTGCCTTCTCTAATCCTAATCTAATAGTATACCTACCTTAGATCTATCTTTATAAAGATCTTTATATTACCTATCCTATCTTAAATTTTACTAATTAAGGGTAAAGGATACCTATCCTTCCTAGTAATACTATTTAACTGTCTATAGTCTATACACATCCTAAGTTTTCTATTTTTTTTTTTGGGATAAACAGTACTGGATATCCTGCTAATAACTGTAATAATCTAATATATCCCTTTTATAAGTTCTCCTAGATAAACTCTTTAAGTGCCACTAACTTAGTTTTAGTAAGCTTATAGATTAGAAAGAACCTTAGACTAGTTTCCTCTTTTAACTCTATTTTATAGTCCTAAGCTATATATCCTAACAGCTTTTTACTTTCTAGTAACTATAACTTTTTACTATACTTATGGTATCTCTTTGGTATATAACTTAAGCTTCGCTTAGTCTCTTTATATATCGCTCCAACTTGGTACTATACTAACTTAGTTTACTATTACATCTTACGCTATTAAGTATCTCTAATATTAGCCTAACCTATAACCTAATTAATCTTTAGATTATATTCCTATAACTAAGGCATTTCTAATATTACCTTATCTTTTCCTAATGGTAAGATATTAAAAGATATTCTAACTGGTCTCCCTTTAATAGTTAAATAAATAGGTCCTATTTTAAGATTAATAATACCTCCTCTATAGGCTATCTAATCTCCTAAAATTGTTATAAGTGGATATAGGTATTCCTTTTATCTGTGTAGTAACCCTATCCTTTCTACTACTGCTAGTAATATATGGTTCCTTATTACTCCACTATTTATTAATGCTTTAAACTGCTAATCTTACCACTTAACTTATAAGTTTAGGTATTGTCCTTAAACTCCTTTAAGGGTCTAAGGCTCTACTACTAGTTCCCTCTAGTTCTATAGGCCTCCCCTTTTCCTAACTATTAGCTACTAGATCCTATTTATACTTAGTCCACTCTTAGCTAATACTTAGTTTGTTTTTTTCCTCTATATACTATAAATAAGTATTCTCTAGGCAGTCCCACCACTATTATCTATCTAGGTATTCTTTTATAAGGAATCTTTCTAGTTAAAGTATTAGGTCCCCTTAACTCTATACTTCTACTAAGTGCCATCTATATATGTACTTAGCGTCTCTAAACCACTTTTCTTCTAGTGCCTAATATATCCTTACTAGGTACTTCCAGTTTTTATTTTTTAGTGCCCTATGCATATTATATATATTACTTATATAAGCTATCCACAATAATATATAATGCGCTAGGTAACTTGGGTTAACTCTTAGCTTATCTTTATCCTTAAGTTTAAACCTATACCTAGTTAACCTAACTACTAGTATTTCTACTGTAGGTACTAAGATTTATTACTTACTTTTCTAGTCCTTAAATCCCTTTTCTAGGTTCCTTAACATCATAATTAATGCTCCTTTAATATGACTTATACATTTTTCCATAATAGGTTAGTCTTAAATAACTTTTTTGTCTAGCTATATATAAAAGTCTTCCTATTTATTATTATGTTGTTGCCTATACCACTTTCCGTATAACTAGTTTAGTATATATAGTCTGTCTATAAGAAAGTACCTTATCATTACTATATTATAATATCCTTTAGTATGTCTTTCTTTAAACCTAACTAGAATGTCTAGATCCTCTTCTTATTCCAGTTTATCTAACCACTTTACTCTAGGTGTCCCTATACTAGGCCTATTAGTAACTCTTTATATAGGTGCTCTATCCCTTATATAACCTAGCATAGCTAACCTCTTGTCTAGCTTTTGCTCTTGCTATACAATAATTCTTTATCTAAACTTATCTATAGTTTCCTGTTTTCTGCGTCTTGCAGCTAGATCCTTAAAGTTATCTTACTTCCTAATCTTAGTATTAACTTTTTAATCTTTAGGCTAAACACTATATTTACCTAGAATTACTATGGTCCTTATTTATTTCTTAAAATCTTGGCTTCCTAATAACGTTCTTATTCGTTCCCTAAACTTATAGTTCTTAAACTTACGTCCTATACTTATTTGTTTGTTAATAAACTAAATTACTACTCTTTCCTATCGGTTTTCATTTATTATAGGCTCTTAAGCTATCCTTATCGCGTTCTATAAGTCTAGAGCCTTCCTTATCTCTTTTTAAGAATCTTAAACCTATAGCCTTTTACCTTTTATAAGTGGTAAGCTAGCACTAGCAGTTATCTGCTTGCTTAATTATCTTTCAATATTACTCCTTCCGTCTTATAAAGCGATAGATGCCGTATTTAAGGTGTTATAATACCTATTACTAACCCGTGTTCTATAGTGGTTTTAGTCTTTACTTCTATTACGTTACTAAGGTATAAGTGCTCCTAGTTAGCCTTATTTTCTTCCTTATTACTATTAATTAATAAGTACTCTAACTCTATTGTTATTATTACTAATCTTTATCTATATATTGCTTTAACATCTTAATCTAGCTTATAGAGTTAATCCTATTCTTTATCTAACTCTCTAGTTCCTTTAAGCCCTTTTAACTCTAGCTCCTACAGCCAATAGCTTATACCATACTTAGTATCCTTATAAATTTGGCATATGTTATTATAACAAAATATAAAGTGTTTAATTAAATACTCCTTGGTCCTACGCAACATCCCTATATCTATATTATTATACTTTAATAACCTAGTGCCCTTTACCGCGTGGTTACTCTAACTACCCCTATAGTCTTTGGCGAAATAACCTTATTTTCCGTAATTTATATCAGCTCTATTTTTAAACTATTTTTCTTATTATAGAGTCCGCCTAAACATCTTCTACTACTAAAATCCCTAGTTTAGCCTCTGCTCCTTGGTCCTATAATTACTTAATCCCTAATCTCTAGGTTTCCATAGTTTCTTTATCTATCTCTTAGATTCTTTAGTACTACTTAGGTCCATTAGCTCTGCGCTATTCTATAGTTTTTAGCTCTATATTTACTAATACGTGCTCTACGCCTTATATAACTATAAAACTCTATCTTACCCTTTTTTAGCTTATTCCCTTTAATAGATCCTATTATTAATCTTTATTAACTAATCTATTAAGTCTTATAGACTTTCCGCATCTTCCATTAGGATAATTATGTCCTAGACTTTAGCCTTAAGTCCCTATTTATACTATGCCATAAGCGCCTTATTATTCCACTTAACCTACGTTATAAGTGTCTAAAACTGTATTATATACTTAATTGCTAAAGAACATTATACTAAGTTTTAAAGCTTCCGTTCTGCTATAGTTAATACTTCTAAGTCTTTAAATATCTATATTAGTCTTTCCACAAACCCATTCTAACTAGTAAACATAAATTATATATCTTAGTTAGTAGTTATTATACCACTAACTTATATTTCTATAAGGTAAGGTTTAAACCATTTTAGTACTCTTTCTGTTAAGAATAATCCTGTATATGCCACTTAATCTATAAGTATTGCCAACTTTACTCCTTCCTATATAACCTTAAAGTGCATTTATATAAGGAATCCTTTAAGTTTTAACCTTTCTCCTAAGAATTATTTAATTAACGGTAACTTAACTTTTGCTGCTTTAATTCCATTAATATATTTTTTAAGTATCCTATTATTGTCTAATAAGCGATTAACTATTTTTTATAACTGACCTCTTATAACTACTTATAAGTCTATATCTACTATACTAGTGTCTCCTAATCCTAAGGTAGTTATTGCTGTTAATAGTATCGCAACTAGTGCTTTAGGTGGCATATTATTTAACTTTATTTAATACTATAACCTTAGTAGTAAATATATAACGGAACCTTATAGTAAGAACTACGGTAGGTCCTATTATTGGGCTAGGTATATAAATATAAATAGGTTAATAATATAATAATAACTAGTAGAGTAGTTGCCTAATAGATTAACTCTAATTGTATTCTAAGATTCACTATAAGAAGAGAACTATCTATAGTAGGGACTGAGGTCCTTTAAATACACAACCGTACGCCTAAGAAATCCTCTCTTGTACGTAAGGTACGTGTGCTCTATCTACTCCGTCATAGATTATACAGATTATACAGATCACATAGATCACGTCACGTGACCTTGGCTACCATTCCTCGTTACATGGTTCTACCGGATCCATCCTGGACCGTGCCTGTATTAACCAACTAGCTTCCGCCGACTCTTCTCCAAGTAGTCGTAACATTGTACTTAAGCTGTCCGTAACAATACTCCTAAGAAAGTTATTACTCTATTCGCTCTATAATAGATCTTATAGATTATATAGATTATATAGATTATATTATATAACCTAACTACTATTTTTTATTATATAGTTCCACGGGTTCTATTCTAAACTATACCTATACTAACTAACTAGCTTCTTCTAACTTCTCTCCAAGTAGTCGTAACATCGTACTTAAAGTGTCCGTAACACTGCTCTTTTAAGCCAATTTTTTAGTATATTTTGGCCCTACTGTTATATATAGAACCCTAACCTCTGCTAACCTATAACTGGTACTAGTCCTACCTAAATAATTTTGCCTATATGTCTTTAAAAGACTAGAAATCTAATAAAAGGATTTTAGAGGCTTATAATAAGACTTACTATATAAGGTCTAATACCTTTAGTCCTTATAATTAATATATGCGTACTAAAAGCGGTAGTTATGTTAAGGTAAGCTTTTTTATCTTTAATAGATTTCTATTACTAACTTTAAGCTTTAATAGCCTAGGCCTAAGTGGTGGCGTTTTTTTAATATTCTTAACTACTATATTACCTAGGCTCTCTCTTATTTTAGCGCTAATACTAAGTATTTACGTTAATTTTAAGACTATACTATAGCTATTTATGCTACCTATAATTCTTAATAAGCTAGCTAGTAATGCCTAATAAGGGAGTAAGGTTAGTATACTAAGGATAGGGTAAAGAATAGGGGTAATAAAAAGAAGGTCGCCGTTTACTATAAGAAGAAGTTCGCGTATATACGTTAAGTTTTGGGAGAGTATAATATAATACGGTATTAGGTAGGTTACCCTTTAGGTACCTAGTGGATAGGTAACTAACGGTTGCTATAGTAAGGTCTTAGTAGTTTTGGACTTTACTAGCCAGCCAACGTCTTTATTTATTCTGGGCTTAAGCGTATCTTTATTAACTATAAGCTTACGCCTTAGAAGCTTCATTAGTACTAGTTTAGACTTAATATTAGTATTAAGCGTTTAAGAGTCTCTACTACTTCTATATCTTATTAGCCTGCCCCTATTTTTATGCCTATTTATATTCCTATAAAGGGATCTAGATCTTATTCTTATTAGCTATTATTTAGTAGGCTAATAGATACTAATCCTGCTCCTAAGGATAAGGTATAGTGGCTTTTAATTAGGCATTTAGGATTATTCTTATATATAGTAGTAGTTAAGGATCTTAATTAGTGCTTAGGAAGGCCTTATAAGGTGTTTAGGAAGGTATAGAAATACTATTTTTAATAGACTAATAAATAGAAATGCAATTCTAGCAAAATACCCTATTAATTCTATACTATGTATATAAAAAGGCTAAGGACCTATCCTGCCTTAGGCCGTAGCCCTAATTAATCCTTATAGTTTCTGGAGCCTATCCGTTCTATATTAAATTTAACCTATTTTTTACTCTTTGGGGCCTCTTATAGCCTACTATAAGCTTTCTTTATAGGTTATAATAACACTATAGTGTTAGAGCGCTTTCTATAATTTATAGATTGCGGACCTTGGTCCAAATATTCTTTTAAAATATCTTTACAATAATTAAGGTAATTCTCTAGTTTCTGTATAGAGTCCTTAGTGGGCCAGCCTAGCTATTTAGCTTTATATTAAAGTTTGTTCTTAATAGAAAGAGTAGAACCGTCTGAGTCTAACATGAAATTACGCACATACTATACCTTCCGCTGTGCATAACGCCCGTCAAAGTATTCCTTACTTAAACATGCGTTGCAGCGTCTGCAGTCTTTTAGAGACCACTTCTTATTAAGGATAGGACTTGGAACGCTTCTTCAGGCTGGGCTGCCTACGGGTTTGTTAGATAAGCTTGTTATTTTGCCATTCTCCTTATCTGGTCAAAACTTTCACTACGGCGACCTCTGACATCCTTCTAGCCATAGGAATAAGACGACTTTATACTAAGCAAAGAACCCTTGATGTTGAGAGTTTTATTAGGTCACCGATACCACTGTCCCTCCTTGGCATCAAATCAACTTTATTTTATATACAGCTCCTCGAGTCTCATATATCTTACCACTTATTATAGAGAAGGTCCAAGGGGTAGTCCATGAGGTATAAATATTTAACAGTCTAAATTAGGATCTCCCATCGAATCTGGTCTTAGAGCCCTTTTCCGGCTTTGTGGTAATCCTCAGCTCAGCCTTTCCTTAAATCATCTCTCCTTCTTCATCTCACAACCACCCAATTTTCATAGAAGGCATAATCCATATCATAACCTATATACGCCGCAAACCATGCACAACTCTATGTACTCTGCATCTTCTCCCACTTCACCTTTCAAAAAACCCCTATACTCGCCGCATCCCATGACCCTCGCCCACCGTCTGTCCTACGAGGACCCAAACAAAAATCAAAAAAGGCCTTCGGCACAATCAAGCCTGCCGCGGCAATGAATAACTCTAAGTCTACCCAGGACTCTATTCCTCACGCAGCCATCAAACCCCAGCCGTCCACTTATTCATTTGCATTAGGCAAAACAGGCAGGCGGGCAGGCAAGCAGGTACGACAAACAGCGAAAAGACCCGAAGGACCCATGTGAAGGAAAACACGCAGCTGGCCACACAAGACACAAGCATGAGCAACAACAACGCCGGCGACGACACCGAAACAGAAACGCGCAGGCAGGCAGGTCAAGGAAGCTCGGAGGATACTCAGTCCATCTTGGCATACCCACCGCCCACGTCCCCTTCATCGACAACCACGTCCGCGACCTCATCGTCAGCCCCAACCATATCCATGTTCTCGACCTGCACCGCGCCATCGTTGCCCACCAGCTCCGGCATCTCATCGCTCATGGGCGTCATAGCGCGGGAGTTCTGGCCCGGATTCATCACGTCGTCGCCGAAATCCTGCATCAGGCGGTCCCCAGGGTCGTCTCCCATAGCAGGCTGGTCGGATGCCGCATCGCCAAGCGCGTCCTCATCATCATCCGCATCGCCACTCGCGCCGCCTATCGGGATGCCCGCAAAACCCCAGACCGGGTTGTTTCCATAGATGTTGTTGTAATTGTAATTAATCGGCCCGATGATGCTCTCGGTCATGCCCGAAAAGCCCTCGTCCTCATATCCCTCGTCCTGATACGGCGGCGGCTCGGTATCCAGTTCAAAAGTGTCATGTTCTACGTCCGTCGTCTCCTCATCCTCCGGACTCCCGATCCCGGCTAGGTGCCCGGGAGCGCCTGTCCTCCTCGCTCGCATCCCTGCTCCTGTTTCCTCCGAATCCAAACCACCCCCGCGCAGGTGACCCGCTGCGACTCCGGCTGAAGCGCTCGACGACCCAATGCAGGACGAGTCGTCGAGGCGCCGGCCGTTTCCCGCCGGCGAGCGTGATGTCTGGCGTGAGCCGGGTTGTGAGTCTGCGGTGTCTTCAGATTCGGGGGAGTAAGCTGATTCCACAATTTTTTGAAGGTAATGAGGGCCTAAAGGGGTAGAAGATCTGCGACGGTAGAATAGAAGGTATGCGGCGGATGTTATAACTGATTTGGGGTTGCGTTGGCTGACTGAGGAGTCTGTTGAATGAATAGTGATTAGCTATATCGTTTTGGGAACAAGAGGTAATTTAGAAACAAGTTACATACCATTGTATTCATACCACTTTTTGTCGAAGAAGTTCTGTGCAAAGGCGGTGTAGTGACCACCTCCAAGACCGCCGTAGTGGTTGTCAACAGCGAAGAGATCATAGATCATCTCCTTGCCTTCTGGTAGACCAACGCGTTCACTGAGATCTAGCCCTTCAATCGGAAAGTCGACAAGCACATCAATCTTATCCCGGAAGCCCCTATTAGCGCTGAAACGCTTTAGGTGCACGACGAGAATATCTGGCAGTGTCCAGATCTCCAAGGTCTTGCTGGCTCGTCGGAGTTCCTTGCAGCGGTTGCAATACCACGCATTCTCTTCAGACAAGATCTCTCCTTTTGATGTCTCGGCGAAGCATTCTTGCAGAGTGATTCCGGATTTCTTCCGTAGAGCTCTCCTGGCCTTCTTTTCTTGAAGCTCTGGATCTTCTAACGTAGTCATTACTGTCCAGGCATCTGTACCCCGTGCGTTATCTTCGCTAGTGCCCTCGAAAAGTGCTTCATAGACTCTCGGTTCCCAGTCGAGGATGATACCCTCGCCTAACCGGATCAATGCGGGGTTATCGTCCTGCTCGGGTTCTAAGGACTGGTTTATTGGCTGGCCGTACCGTTGCTTGCCCTTCTTCTTCGAGTATGTTGCGAACTTCTTGTTCTTTCCGCGATTCGCTTTGCGAGGGTTATGGTGTCGACCGGGCCTAGTTAAAAACTCCGCAGATGAAAGATTGTCATCACTGCTTTCGTTATCCTGTTCGAAAGATTCTTGCGCGTTAGCTGAGAATTGAATTGTATCGTCGGCTTCCTCGCTAGAAGAAGAATGGAAGTTCTCCTCTCCAGATTGCATCGAAGATCTTCGACTCTGCTGAACTGGAACTCGGGATTCGATTGTGGGATAATCTTTGTTTGTATCAATCGTGCTCCATCCTGTGGGTACCATTTCCCTGCCAGCGCGAGAGTACTTCATTTGGAACATATTTCGGAATTCTGGCGAGATGAAGCTCCCGGGCTGAAGAACCTCGGGGAGTTGCTGTGAGTCTTCGGCGCTATTAGATGCATCCATTCCTTGGTCTAATGGTGTCTCCACAGGCTCAGTCATGGAGACATCCACGATGCTGTCTTCTCCTTCGATAGAACCATCTTGAACTCTTGGGTCCACATTAGAAGAAGCATCATCTTCAGTTGTTAGGACTGCGTCCGAGCAATTTCGCGAATTGTCGAAGGACCCTATGCTGCTGGATATCTCGGTCAGAATCGGTCTTGTTGTCATCGTGGCAACTTTCGCGAGCACTTTTCGGAGTATCGAGTCATAGTCTTTAGCTTCTTCTCTTGTAACAAGGACGAAAGACGGCCATAACTTTAGACCCCTTGAAGTGCTATACGCGCTGTAAGTCAGTGCGCGGTGGAAGAGAGGCACGACCATTCTATCAGCGAGCGGAGATTCCGAATCTGGAATGTCTTCTTCGGATGATGCATTATGCCACGACACCATCGATCTGATCTTGTTGTGCTTCTTCTTGGGAGGCGGAAAATTGGTAGGTGCATCTTCTAGTTCGTATATCACAATGTCATCGCGTGCTTGTATGTTAGATTCTGCGATGGTTTTGCTGTCATCCAGAGTGCGATAGAACTTGTGGCTGTATATTTCTGCACCCATTAGGCGGTTCCACTTGAGGCCAGGAACCCTCTTGGCTATGTATTCCTTGAGTGACCGAATAGTTCCATTTTTGTCAATATCAATATCGATTTGGAAGGGGTAACCATGAAGAGGGGCAAAGGTAATTGTGTGTTGCCATGTTTGTTCTATGGGTAGCTGTAGGGTGAGGAGAGAGAAAGGGTCGAATGTGATACTGACTTTGTCGCACTCTGGACAAACCATGGTATTCTTATAAAAACCGTTAAAAAGGTCCATGGCTACAGAATCGTTGCGGGCATGATGAATTTCCCGGAACTTCTCTCCAAGTGCACGAATAGCCTCCGGATCATTGACTGTCTTGTCATCAGATTCCGGATTCTCAACATAGGGCTTCTTCAGGACCCGATTAAGATCCTCATGGAGACCATCAACTAGGAAACTTAAGAATTCTTGAGAGTCTTGTTGCCCATAACCTGAAAATAGCGGCTGGGCTTTACCTAAAGCATACTTGAAGTTTTTGGGTGCGAAGGATGATAGAGCACTATCATCGTACACTGCACTAAGCAAACCTGCGTATGCCTTGGCAATAGAGCCACCATGGCCTAGTGGATTTTTGGGGTTGAGGTCTTGCTTATATTCCTCCTCTGTTGAATGTTAGCCGGTTCAAGGGCCGAGATTCTCTGTACTACTATTGACTTACGAAGAAAATAGAGTGACAACTCTTCCACACTCCGGATACATTGCAGAGCAGAATTCATGTAGCAGGTGTTCCCGAGATTAGTCAATCCTACGGTGCCTTTCGTACGGCCATCTCTCCGAGTCCTACCTCTTGTGGCTGGACCACCGGGAACAGGACTGCTTCTGCCACTATCACCGTTTCCTTGAATCCCCTTGGTTTGGGATTTCCCAGAGCCATTTTTACCAGAGCCGGGCAGCACACCGTTTTTTATGGCAACCTTTCTTGAAGTGTCAGAAATGTACTCCCCACCGCCTGGACCTCCAATTTGTTCTTCTAAAATGAGAACCTGATCCTCCGCAAGACCCGCAGTCGAAAGGTTTAGATGGCCATTGTATTTCTCATTCGCTGTTTCGTCTTTCCCGGTTACCATTTCACGTTGAGTCCCTTCAGCTAGGGAAGTAAAGCTGGCAACATCAATTAATAGGGGAGGCCGCTGCTGCGTAGATGCCGCAGGGGATGGAGATCCGTCCCGTGAAGTTGCAGGAGTTAGGATCCCCGATGGACCAGCCTCCGTCTCTTGCATCTGGTCTGTCTGGGCTGTGTTGAGCACTCTCCAAACTTGAACCTTTGTTTTCATGTCTATTCCAGCAGCTTTCTTGGCGTGCTGCAAAAATCGCTGGTATAGCTCGCCACGACTAGCAACTACTCTTGGACCTAGTTTTTGATTATCTTTTAATGTTTGCTGTGTCAAACCAGCTTGGTCGTTTCGAACTCTGCGAATTGTAAAAATAGGCGGATAAAGTTCATACTGGAGGTTTTCCATAGCAGATTCCTTGGGCGATGTGTTATGAACATACCGTCGAATTGTTGGTGATCCGGTTTTCTGGCCATACCAAGAGAGTATCAACTCCCAGGCATCGGGTGGAAGAACTTCAAAGTCAGTAGCCATCGTAAGTCCAGATTTGAGTGGGATGAAGTCTTCGCCCTGCTCGTCGGCAAGGTCATCATCGGCAAACCCTGTGACAGGTGAGTATGAGAACATGCAGTAGATAATTAGCTTCAACAGGAGCATACCTTCGGCAACAAGATCGGAATTATCCACAGGGCCTATTTCTCCTTCCAAAGCAGTTTTATCGAACTGCCCGGGGTGTTTTATGTTGTCCGAAGTTCTTGCTAGTACTCGAGCCAGCCATGAGTTAGAAAGTAGATATCCTTCTTGTCTCTCTATAAGAGGTCTAGCATGGAGTGCCATAACTTTCGCAACTTGATCATCTACACTCGGTAGCAACGATGGACCTGCCACCTCCCCTTCTGATGCATACCCGGTGACAAAGCCCGAAGTTGGAGGAGATGTCTGAGCACAACTCATTGTCGAAACGCTGGTTGCAGTTGATTCCTGGTTCGAGACAGAGGCTGTATCTGAGCTAGCTGCGCTGACTCCATTCATGACAGAAGAGCCCAGATCGTCAGCCATATCCACAGACGTAGCCCGCGGAGGTCCCTGCTGTTCCCTGAGGTTCGAACGGGCTCCCAGTAGGGGTTTTGTTGCCCGCGTACTACTTTCATCGCTCCTGTTCTCGAGATCCCCACTTGCACCTGGTGATGGATCGATATCCATACGCTCTTTTCTGCCGTCCTCCATGTCAGATGCTGGTCTCTTGGCGGGAGAAGACGATCGAGGTGAGGGTCGTAGGGTGGCTTGCGTAGGCAGTTCTGGATTTCTTGATGAGTTCTCTGTCATTGAGCCACGTCGATCCTGGGTTGTCGAGCCAGGTATGCTCGCACTAAAATCTCCGTTATCCAACGTTAAGTTAGCGTAAGCTTCGCTAGGTGAGCTTGCTGCACTCGATATAGTGTCTCTTGATAAATTGTTGAACTCCTGCGACGCTTCAAGGACCTCTTCGTGAAGGTGCGGAGGAATGTATCGTGGAGGAGAGGCTGAGGCTCTGACACCGATGGAAGGAGGATGCGGGGACGATCGTGGCGAACTTAAACCCGAAACCTCATTCAGTGAATTTGCTAAGTTGTTGGTGCCTCGTTGTTGGCTTTCTGAATGTCCGGCTGGTGCGAGCTTGCGCTTCTTTGTGGAAGCCGTTGTGAAGAGAGACAGCCTACCTGTGGAGCCGATGAAGCTCCCAGGGCAGGCAGAAAGGTTGCCAGTAAAGAGAAACGCGTTGTGACTGCGCCTGCAACCTGATTGCTAGTTTAGTAAATAAGAAAGGGGGACGTGGCGCATGGGTGATAGGTGGCAATCGATTTGTACCTGAGAGTCAGGCTGTGGTGGAGGAAAATGGGCCGTGACATTGATCGTCGTGCTTCTCTGATGGAGTTTGCCGGACTCAGCCCTGCAAAATCAACAACCAATACCGTGGGACACAGACCGCATCGCGACAGGGGCGGTGGCTGCTGACCAACAAGGCTCCTTTGGCACACCCAGGATTCTGCCTTTCACGAGACAGTAGGAGATGATAGGGTTTACATTATGCGCTGGCTCCGAAGCACCTGTCGGAGACCGACCGTAGACGCCTGCTGAGTGCCTGTAAAGGCTGAAGCTTCTCACAAGCGAGTACGAAAGACCAACAACAGGCCAGGCTGCCATATCCTCCGTCGCCACAAAGCACGCTCTTCACCCTGCATGGTAACTAGATGTTCTCGTTCGAAATGTTTGGGTATCTTTTTATTGAGCAGTTACTTGATGACCTAGAGCCACACAAGCAACACCGCGAATCCATATATATTCATCATGGTTCGCTAATAACGGTGACGACGAGGACAAATGTCCCAGACGCTGCTGCAGGCAACCTATTGCCTAGAATTAAAGCGTCACCATCATTTACGGTGCCAAAATAATCCCAGACACCGTCTCACGCGGTTCCCTTCGTTTCTCTTCCATTCCCTTCCAGGCCGCAAAAGCAGCCACTCAGCTAATCAGTCAAGCAAGAAAACGATGGAATGCTCCAGAGAAATCCTAATAATACAAAGATGGATGAAAGCATCATCCATAACCAGCATCATCAGCCGCCTCCATTAACGCTGCCCTTTACTTAGAATGCCCGCCATTATTCAACCATGCGAACGCAGAAGCACCCCCAACCGGATTTGCAGAACGCGGTTTGGTAAGCGTAGGCATGTTCTCCTTGGCTAAGGATTGGGTCTTCTCTACAGACACGGCTCTCTTAAACTGAGCATCACCCACTTCGCTTCCAGAAGTTGTGCTCGTTCTGCGGCGTCCGTCGTCGAAAAAGCGAGACTGCCCTGTCACAGGGGACGAAGAGAGTGTATTGCTGCTTGAGAGCGTACGAATTCCGGCTTTTGCTGGTTTCAGCACCTTAATGCCGGTGTCTCTGCGTTGATAGTTGGCGCTCGCATTTTTACTTGCATTCGCCCAGTCCATAGTGTTCGTCTTCTCTCCGTCACGTCTCCAATTGCTCCATATGGCAGGAGATGCACTCGAACGCACTGCTGAGCTGGTTGCAAGGCTTGGGTCACTCCCCTCTTTAGACTCAGTACGGTTGGTCAAAAGGCCAAGGGATGGTCGCTGTTCAAGGCTTTGGCGTCCAGTGGATGCGCCATCATCCGATCCTACCGCAACCCCACCGTCATTCAACTCTGCGCTAGCACTTACATGCTGTTGGTCGTTCAATACAGAATGAGCCTTTTCCGGAATCTTGGGTGCCTCCAGCGCAGTTGAATGCGCCATCTTTATAGGCTCTGGATGTCTTTTTTGAACATTAGGCGACCCACTAGTAACGAACAAAGATTTAAATGTCCTCTCCTCCTCTGGTCTTACAAGGGGTATTCGTAGCTTACTACGATCATTGTCGAACAACGTTAGAGTATTGGAAGAGAAGAGAATGTCTGCGTTGTGAGCACGAAGTATATCACTTCCAATGAATATTTGAATGGCCTTTGGATCGCACTCATCTTCGTTTCGCTCGACAACCGTGAACTCTACAGTCAAAGACGGGAGTTGAGGTGCAGGGCTATTTGACCGAGATGAAGCTGTTAGTGGAATAGCTTCCGGAAGGTACACAGCGAGCTTGATTTTGCGTAGCCCCTCCTCATCTTGAATGACCTCATCTCGAAATCCGAGGTGATCAATGAGACGGATATCCAAATATGATGTGTATGAGCCACAGCAGACGGCTGCATAAAGAAGTGCGTCATGCTTGAAATTAGTGTTAAGCCAGCATCGAATGATTGCAGGCACAGAGCCTAAGATGAACAGACCAGGAGCGAGTCCAGGAGGATCTAGTAGAGAGGTACCAGAATGACTGAGTCCATATGCAGTGTCCAGACCCAGACTGTTTACACGCCCAGAAGTTGCCGAATGAACAGAATGCCCCGCCGAGCTCTGTCGACCGTCAGATTTATGCGAATAGCTCCTTTCGGTCATAAGGTGACCACCTAATCCACTACCTATGCGAGGTATCAGATCTACAGACGATCGTGAAGCGTGTGCCCAGTGCCCTTGGTTCGCAGTCTCGTCGAATCGAACGCTGTTGGCGCGTGATGTTGCTCCCATACGCCTTGGTTCATCATCAGCATCTAATTGTAAATTTCCAATGAGTGTGTTTGAATGATCGTCGAAGTTGGAAAAGTGCTCTGGAGGGTGGTGCAGTGCAACTATGAGCCAAATGTCAGCAAAAAGGGTACCACCGAAGACGAGAACGAGCTGACCCTGTTGTGGCGTGCCACTTAAGACTGAAGGGAAGGGGGAAGACGCTCCCCAAACCGACTTCACTCTAGCATCCTCATCTTGTCGTCTTTCCAAGCGAGAGAGACGTTCTCCGTGATCTGCTTGAGTCTGCTGAACCCGAAGCATCTCGCTTTGAAAGCGCCAAAAGTCGTCACGAGGAGTAAAGGCAAGGCTCTGTGGATCCATCACAAAGGCTAAGCATCCCTCGGTATCCTATATTTGCCTAGGCAAACGATCCCTCCTTCCAGGCCACAGCTCTGGCCCCCCTACCGACGCTCCACCTTCACCGAAGCCCAGGCGGCGGAGCCGTCAACCACCACAAGATGTATAACCACAATATCCACCAGGTTTACGAAAAAGACCTCGTATTATCAACCGCCGAGCGGAATAGACCAGTATGATAGAGACTATAAGCCTAAGAGGGTGCTATAGGCTGGTTGACAGTATTGATTGCAGGATGCAGGGAAAAAGTGGTGTGTGCGAAAATTGTCAACTTAAATAGCGGATGAGCTCCAGCGTAGAGTCGCAGAATCTCTGGTGTGGTAGATATGGTAGAATGATGGCGAGACTGCGCGAGTTGACGATGATTGTTCGTTGTTGGTGGGTGTGGTGATGAAAGAGCGGCAGAAAGAAGCTTCAAATAGTATTACAGTATTAAGGTTCGCGGTAAGAAGGCAACTAGCTTTCTTCGCTCATAAGGGATTATTTGCGTGAGCGCCTGACAGGAAGGAAGAGTTGCAGGTTCTGATACAACAGACGAATCTCATAGTACACGGGAATGGCCTAGCCGCCTAATTAGGTTTAGACATAAAACGCTAATATTCCGCCCAATAGGGCTGGCTTCCGATTGTGCATCTCGAACTTCCTTCACCACCGCGGCGCGTATTATATCACATACAAATTTACAATCTATTAGCTACTCTATCCCCGTTGTATTCTGTTTATATCTCAGCCCTTTGAAGCACCACTGTAATCTAGGAAGACTCGAAGCTCGCCCATTCGAATGGTTCATTCCACCGAGGGAGGACGTAAGGGAGATTGTCCGGGAGTTGATCCAGCCATTGTTCTGCTATCAACTTGATCAACTCGTCGTAAAGGATATGGTATCCCGTAGGATTAAGGTGTAGGCCTTGGATAGCAGAAATCAGCTAGAATTGGTCGATTCATTGTGGCAATGCGAACTTACCGTCATGCATTAAGTCCACAAGTATTGAGTTTTGTGCAATATCCAAAGAACCAGGAACTGGCTCCCCTATACTCCAGCCAGTCTTCGACATGAAAGCACTCCATAGATTTAGAACAGGGATCCCAAGCTCCTTGCCAAGTTCACAAGCAGCATCGGCATAGCTTTTCGTGCCAATTGCGGTTCTTGATGGCTTGTCATATCCCTTAGCTTTATCGCCAATCCAAATCAGATACTCATTAACTGGCGGTGGCGCAACGAGCACGATCCGAGGTTTGTGCGCTACTACTGCGGGATGTGTGATTATCTTGGCTAAATTTTCCTTGTACCTGGGAATAGGGACATGCTGGTTGTCCTGGGCTTCAGGCAATGAGGCATCATTAGCGCCGAAGAAGATCATCTACGTTGATTTAGTTCAATTTTGCTTAATATAGGTTACGAAAATATGTAGAGCGCACCAAGAACCGAATCCGGGCTTGTTCTGGAGATGGAATGATAGTGGGGAGCACCTTCACAGCCTGATCCGTGTTGTAGCCGCTGACGAAAGGTTAATTGTCTGTATGATTTACCGAAGAACTTTATAATTGCATACCTAAGTCCCCTGTTGACAATATCGAGGCGTCTGATGTAGGCTTGTTCAATGTCAGAGAATGGAGTATGAGATCGGCATCAAACAAGAAAAGGAAAACGGTAAAAGCTGCAGCCGATGTACCAACCATTCTGCAGAGCTCGAGCAAAGCCAAAACCACGCTCTTGAGTGCCGGACTCCTGGGTAATTGAGTCTCCAAAGAGAATAAATTGATCGTAGGCCGTGGCCTGCATATTCGGTGTTGGTAATGGAGTGAACAATGGGTTTCTTCACATACCATAGTGAGGTCTGGTGAAAAAAATGTAATTGCCCGAGATGTGAAATTTATGATTACGGACAATATAGACAAGGGGAGACAAGCTCGGAATACTCCAAGGGCAAGCAGAGGAGAATGGTATCTATGCTTAGGTTGGCAGCTGTTCACTGTACTTCCAAGGCGCAAGTCGAAGACGATGCCTGAAGGCTGAGAAAATAGCAGAACAGCCAGGGACAGCGCAGAGCAATACTAGTTAGTTATAAGAAAGCTTATAAGGCCTCTTATCCCGGACAAATTTCTTGAAAGCAACAACGGTTGTACTATCAGGGAAGACGAAGTGTATACTTCCAAAGCCTTCGCATCAAAGAGAAAATGCATCACCCCCAAGCGAGTCACCTAACCCCGGATGCATTTGTATTAAATAATAAAATCAACAACGCCTCTATATTAAATCTAAATAGCCTAGATTAAAGTGATTACGCTTTATAAGATCACTGACTAGGCATGGCGCAGAATATATATGAGAGGTTATGGAGCTCGATCGCTCAAGAAGATATCTGTAATGTGGCCCGTGCATTATCACGTGCACGTCGCCGAGCTCAAGAGATTGCCCTAGGGTAGATGCAAGTTGGTCTTACTACGCTAAAAGGTAGGTCCACCATAAGCTTGGATGTGTGTACCAATTTGAAATCTCGCAGCGCTCGCTAAAGGGGGTGGGGGCTGGTCGTGCGCGTGGCTGTGGCTGTCTGAGTCTGCTGACGTAAACGCTCAGCTTTCGCCGACTACGCCGAGCTTTTCCGCAACCCGCTTCCTGGGTGGTTAGTCTGGAACGAGACGCAGGGCCGCACATGCCAGACATCAACCGGTTGCACTAGATAACTTCCGACTGCCTGACAGGTCATAGGACCCTGCCAAGCATGACAGCGCCATCCAAAAATCCCCGAGGCCCGACGAACACAAAATCCCCGAGGCATGCCTAACACAAAGTCAGCAGGTCATGTTAGGCATCTTGGCTTCTAACAACATCGACGATAGTGATGCTGTGTGCTCCGACTGCTGCGATTGCTAATACTGCCCCTCCTTTGATAACCACCAAGCCAAATCTCTTTGCGCGTCCTCGGTTTTCATCGATGGCCTCCCCAAGCCAGCCACTAACTCCACATTATTTGTTTTCTACGAGGCGCCATAGTGATCTAAGCAATGTTTGGTAGGACCACCCCCCATTCTCTGAAACCGGATGAGCCACAATGGCCTCATGATACCATAATACTGCCCAGTGTGCCTTCTTCAGATGATCAAGACAGAATGGTTTTCATGCTTTTAGACTCATACTTTTCATACTTTCTTCCCACGCTACTTTCTTGGAGCTTTGTTGCTAATCGCACGGCCGCCCACAGCTATTGACCACCTACCCCACCTACATGCACCATGCCGAAGTCGATAGCCTCCTATCACAGCGTAGCACGCAGCAGTCACGACGGCGATGATCATTACGATGAGGATGATGTAGACCCAAATGAACAACATGATACATACAGCAGCACGACTCCAACGTCTCCTATTACATCTCGTAAACTCAGGCCGAACCGCACCTCCGACCTCGACCTACAAGGACGATTCCCTACTGAACAATCAAGTCTCTTAGGATACAGCCATGGCACTTTTAGGTCCTATACAAGTTTATCCTCTTCTGTGCCTGGCACACCCCGCCATTATTTGGCCCGGCATAACACTCAGAACCTGACGGCAAGCACAAGGCTTCGTCATCATAGTCGCGTTGGCTCGTTCAGCATGCGGCTGGTGAATGCCTTGGGCTCAGAACGGAGGCAAGCGCTTGGTAAGTTTTGAAGGAGAATCTACCAAGGGTTGACTTCGTTCGATAGAGTTCGATGTTTTAGGAATAACGCTTGCTAATATTTTCCATTCTAGAAACAAGTTTGCACGACTCTAAAAATTCCTTTTGGCACGATGACCGGGTATGGTACAATCAATTTACCTCGACCGACTGGGTCCACGATAGCATCGCGGATGCCTATCGCGTGAAAGCTCTACGAAGCAGAAAAGATATCCGAGGGGAAATACAAGCATGGTTTGACGGTGCACAAGGATGGATACTGGTCGCCATCATCGGTTGCATCACGGCGACTATTGCATATTTTGTTAACGTCACCGAGAGCATGTTATTCGATTACAAATCCGGACACTGCAAAACAGCATGGTACTATAGCAAAAAGCAGTGCTGTGTTGGAGCCAGCATATGTGATGAATGGCATCATTGGTCAGATGTCATTGGAATGAACAAGCTCGGCGATGAAGGAACACAGTTCGTTGTTTTCGTCGTCTCTGTAGTGATTCTAGCCATGGCTTCCTGCGTCCTGACGCTCACCACCAAGACGGTCATCCCTTCCGCGATCTCACTAGCTACGCTTGACGAGAATCTTGGCGCGGATGTACTACGACTTGATCGTGATGAAGAAGGAAACAAACGTAGTCTGAGTCCTACTCAAAGGTATAACGAGTCTCAAAGACACCCACCTATGGTCTACTATTCTGCAGCTGGAAGTGGTGTTGCAGAAGTGAAAGTCATATTGAGTGGGTTTGTTCTCCATGGGTATCTCGGTGTAAGGACTCTGACTATCAAAACCTTGGGCCTAGTCCTCAGTGTTGCCTCTGGGCTCAGTCTTGGTAAAGAAGGCCCATACGTTCACATCGCTACCTGCGTTGGAAATGTTGCGTGTCGTTTGTTCTCAAAATACAATCACAATGATGGAAAGCGCAGGGAAGTTCTCAGCGCGAGTGCTGCCAGCGGTGTAGCAGTAGCTTTTGGTGCGCCTATCGGTGGAGTTCTATTTAGTTTAGAGGAAGTCAGCTATTACTTCCCTCCAAAGACTCTTTTCCGGACGTTCTTCTGCTGCATTGTAAGTTAAGAGCTTCGCTTTTAATTGGCTTTGTTTTGCTAACACAACTATAGGCCGCAGCTCTTTCACTAAAATTTCTCAATCCGTATGGAACAAATAAGATCGTCTTATTCGAAGTTCGTTATCTTACCGACTGGCAATTCTTTGAGATGATAGCCTTCATCTTACTCGGCATTCTTGGAGGTATTCTAGGAGCCCTTTTCATCAAAGCATCCAGGATATGGGCAAGGACATTTCGCCGCATTCCAACAATCAAAAAATGGCCTATGCTCGAGGTCTTCCTTGTAGCTTTGATCACCGGCCTCGTAAGCTTTTGGAATAGGTACACAAAACTACCAGTAGCAGAACTCCTTTTCGAACTTGCTAGCCCCTGTAATACTTTTACCAATAGCGGGACAGGCCTTTGTCCAGCCAAGGAGCAGATTCCGAGCGTCATATGGTATTTGTGCATCGCATTCTTCGTAAAGGCAATTCTTACCGTTATCACTTTTGGTATCAAAGTGCCTGCCGGAATTTATGTGCCTTCTATGGTAGTTGGCGGTCTGCTTGGGCGAATTGTCGGCCACATCGTCCAATATCTGGCTCTGAACTACTCACACACCGGCCTGTTTGGAACGTGTAACGCTGATGATAATCCGGAAGCTTGTGTCGTTCCCGGAGTCTACGCAATGGTTGCAGCCGGGGCGACCATGACTGGAGTCACGAGACTATCGGTTACGCTTGCCGTTATTCTGTTTGAGTTGACTGGTAGTTTGGATCACGTCCTTCCTTTCTCAATCGGGATATTGGTCTCTAAATGGACTGCAGATGCTCTTGAGCCCTTAAGTATCTATGTAAGTACTTTTCCTAGTTGCTTTGACCATCAATTTCTAACGATTTTAGGACCTATTGACGGACATGAATTCATATCCCTTCCTCGATAACAAAGTTCGACCTGTCTTTACTACAGAGCTTGGGGACATCACACCTCGTGTTCGAGAAGAGCGTATCATCGATATTTCAGACTCTCCACTTATCCTTGCCAAGGAGCTTCGGCAAAAGCAAGAGTATCTGCACATGGCAGGGGAGCTAGATGGTGGCTTACCCATTGTGCGAGACAAAATCCTAGTCGGACTTATTCCAGCACCAGATCTAGAATTTGCTCTCGACAAACTGGAAAATGAAGACAACAGCCTATGTCTCATGTCCACCCAGGTTCAATGGAATACGCGGGAGGACGAGGAAGAAGACGATGACCCAACAGACTTCACGCCTTACATTGATCCAGCTCCCGTTGCACTAGACATCCATTCCCCGATGGACCTCGTCTACGAATGCTTTGTAAAGCTAGGGTTACGATACATTTGCGTACTCCGAGATGGACGGTATGCTGGTTTAGTACGTTATTCAATGCGCACTCTTTTTCGCGGCGTGACCCTAACTGTTTCTCAGGTTCACAAAAAGGCTTTCGTAAAATACATCAAAGAATTAAAGGAACACTAAATTAAGGGCTCGTTTACTACCTTTTTTTCGCCTGTTCGCGCTCACCTGTGCGACACCGCCAGATGGATCAAATTAAGGCCTAACAGGTGGATTGTAAGCGCCACTAGCAAGCGCTCGTGCAGGGGTGTAGATCGAACAGGTGAGAGCGGTTCGTTTACCAGAGGTAGTCGCCAAGGTTGCAGGTAGGCGAAATAGCGGTGGAGCAGGGGTTTAGGCTTGATAGTTGAGGTTGGTGAGAATCACGTGATGCGTACATCCTCCGAAAAAACATTATAATCGAGGTCGGATTGATCGAATAGGCGGTCTAGGTGAATATACAAGACCCCCATTTTTCGACAGAGAGGGTGCAGGTGGAATTCCACCTGTTCGATGATGGTCCAGGTGGGCAAGATCACGCAACATATACTACTTTTGACTGCATAATCGCGGCAGGCGCGAGGTCGAACAGGCCAGGTGGAATATTACCAAGACGGCCCAATAGGTGGAAATCGAACAGGTGAGGTAAATAAACAGCTCCTACCTGTTGGATATTTGATCGACCAGGAAATATACACCTGTTCGTTCCAGGTGGGTTTTTTGGGCGACGAACAGGTGAAAAAAAGTCAGTAAATGAGCCCAAAGCCCAGAATTCAGCAGAAGTTGCATAGGCGCTCCGCATTGTGTGCACCCATTGCATACCCTTGAAGACGCTTGGACCCTATGGATATCACTTACATATTGGCATTCTACGTTGATTCGTGCGCACTGTACTCGTCGAAGCTTTTATGGATACGGTTGTGTTGACCGATATTAATTAGAGCTCTACCCTAGTCTTAGTTAAGTTAATAAATAAGTAAAACGCTAAGGAATATTAAATACATTGGCAAAATATGGTACCCTTTCAATGGCCTCAATGGTTGGTGGTTGACGCAATTGGCGCGCAGTTGAGGTCATTTGGCAACTCGACCGACTAGCCTATGTCGTGTTTTTTTGACACGCAGCC